>Ga0209700_103297_pt1 | contig 31180 bp, 15 predicted proteins | sample SiratroredBW_FD_187528 | JGI IMG/M metagenome (GOLD analysis project Ga0209700, IMG submission 187528) | Root nodule microbial communities of legume samples collected from California, USA - Siratro red BW (SPAdes) (version 2) | ecosystem: Host-associated > Plants > Roots > Nodule | place: USA...
TTTACTTTTAGCACTTGAATTTCTAAAAAAATATAATTAAAACACTAACTTTTTTTTAAACTAATCTATTTGTCATTTAATTATTACATTATTAATAAGTTTTCCAAAATATATATTTTTATTAATGATTAATTTATTAAAAATTAAAATCATTAATAAATTTCATTGAATAAGAATGTTTTAATTTTAAATAAATTCAGCAAATAATAATAAAAAATATGTAACAAGAAAAAGTTGTGGAAAAAGCAAAGTGAGAGGCAGGTGAAGAACATGAGCTGCTGCTATAAAATGGCCTAGCAGCATAGCAGAAGGAGGAATCAAGCTACTGTGATCACACCAATCTCTCTCAAAAATTCACAATGACAAACTTGAAGCCATTGATTCTATGCTTCTTTCTCCAAGCCATTGTTGTTATGATTACAATACCAGCAAGCCAGTGCAGAACCTTCCTTCCAAACAATGAAAATCTGATAGAGAGCACCTGCAAGAAGACCCCCAACTACAATCTTTGCCTTCAATCTCTCAAGGCAAGCCCTGGAAGCTCCACTGCTGATGTCTCAGGGCTGGCTCTGATCATGGTCAATGTCATGAAGGCCAAAGCAAACGATGCCTTGAAAACAATCCATGACTTGCAGAGGGAGGGAGCAGGAGCAAAGCAGCGAAGAGCCCTCAGTTCTTGTGACAGTAAATACAAAGCAGTGCTGATAGCAGACGTTCCACAAGCCACTGAGGCTCTGAAGAAAGGGAACCCCAAGTTTGCAGAAGATGGGGCTAATGATGCTGCTAATGAGGCCAAATATTGTGAGAGTGATTTCTCTGGGAATTCTCCGCTCACCAAACAGAACAATGCTATGCATGATGTTGCTGCTGTTACTGCTGCTATTGTTAGACTGCTGCTCTAGATTATCCACTTCCTCAAAATTGTATTCACCAATTCTTACTGATGTCTTGGACCCTGCTATGTAATGATGCTGCTATCTATTTTAAAGATCTTATAATAAGCCATATGTAATAAAATCCAAGCCTCATTCTCACAAGTTTCCCAAACACTTTGCATTATTGTGACTAGTATCATACTTCTCTTTACTCTCTGATTTTCATGTGAAGATTTGGATATTTTCATTTGCTTTTGCTAATGGTTTGAAGAAAAAGGTTTTCTATCACTGTTATATCTACATAACGTGGTGTAGTCTCTATGGTTAGAGTTTGGACAATGTTTTTAATGGAGATAAAAATAGAGCTTTTCTACAAGTTATACAAATGATACAAAATTGAACTTTAAAAAAATTACTACATTATATACTCCAATTACACACAACTCCATAAAAAACAATAAAATATCTAACAAAAATTCCATAATTACTTATTTATTTATTTGTGATGTACACACTAATTTACTAAACACTTTTATAATAATAAAAATGAATTTTTTATATCAATTTCACACATAGATATATGTGACATAAAAAGTCTTAATTTTTTATATAGTTGTACAAATTATTATAAAAAGTCTAACTTTTTATATTAGTCGTAAAAGATCTATCATAAAAAAATATTAAAATATGTCATAAACATGTTTTTTATATTATTTTTTAATAGTTAAAATTATACATGTCATTACATAAATATGAAGGATCTTCGGTATCAGTTGTCGTCTTCAGTTCTTTTAGATTATTTTTCATTTTCTAGCAAGATGTGGGAGAATACCAGCAAAAAGTTTTCCGACAATATACGAATATTGAAATGATATTTTTAAAGATTGGATTTTATATCTTATTTTAGTGAGTTTGCGTTCTATTTATAAGAATCAAATTGTGCGACTCTATTATGACTGATTGAGGTTTCAAGACAAAAACAATTTTTTCTAATCTTGTGAGTAATTGTTTGATGAGCTGATATTCTTATATCATGCTTCAGCTGAATACATCAAAAATATCTAGTATTCATACCTAACAATACCATACCTATTATAAAAATTGATTTTTAATGATAATTAAAATTTTAATCATCATAAAATAAATTAATTCTTATAATAATTAATATTATATCCATCATAAAATAATATTTTTTTGATAATTTTAATTTGAACTTTCATAAATATATATATTCATCTTGTGACGTATTCAATTTTATATTTATATATAAATATTTACATACAAAATCTTACACAACAAAAGTATTCTCAAGCACAATTTTAAAATAAGATCTTTTATTTAAAAACAAAATGAATGTATATATGAATGAATTTTGGATGGAATAAATACTAATTTAAATATGTTTATTCACAAATACTGTTTATTTATAAGATTCTTCTACTCAAAAGAATTCTTTGTAGTCATCAATTTAATACTTGCAAAAGTCACCATTGGATAAATTTTCAAACCGTCTCACTGATGGTGTAAAATGTAACAATCGATTCATTTATACTTAGTTATGTTTGTTTTTATTTATTTATGTTTTATTATTTAATCTATTTTTTATATTCTTATTATTTAATTATTTATTAACATTTTTTAATTTATTTATAGTTTATTTATTTATTTTTTCAGTGATATATTTATTTATTTTTATATTTTCTTGTTGAAAATTATTATATGTGATATACATGTTCAAAAGTAACTATGTTTTTCTTTTATATTGTGAAAGAGTATTTTTTTTAATAGTGTTTTTTTCTTTACAATAATTATATGTGATCACAATTAACTATTTATTTGAAGTTGTCCTTTTAATTTTTATTTTATTTTCTTATTTTATATAAAGAAAGAAAACTATTAATATTAACATGTCAGTGTTAATATCATATGATTGATTATATGGTTCCCTCTGCAAATTTGTCAGTATGCTTATGCTCTATAATTGGTTTGGTATTAGATAAAATATACCAGCTCTATGCAAAAGTCATATAATGGTTTATATATGATTTGTTTTCATGAGTAAGATCTTTGCAAAATCAACCTACCCTAAAAAATAAATAACACAATGTATGCTAATATTATATTTATACTAAAAATTTGTATATATCATTTTATTTACTTTGAAAAAAATAATCTTATCAATTTTATTTTCACTTTATTTCCGAATCATTTATTTTAAATTATTATTTTTTATTCTATTAGTTTACCTATTTATATTTTATTTTTTCACCTACCTACTTCTCCCCTAACAATTCTGTACCAAAAAAAAAAGGCATAATTTGTCATCCTATTATTTCAAACTTCCTCTTATTCGAGTTGTTCTTTTGTCATTTAAATTAACTTATCTATAAATTAAGCCATAAAAAATATGACAACAAATTTTAGTTAATTAAATTTCTATAAAACAAAAGAAAAATATATTTTATTTTAACTATTTTATTCAATCCAATGAATAGAAATAAAGTTATTTATACATATGAAATTAAAATCTATGTAATTACGTTAACATAGTTTCAGTTAATGAATTTATTTTACATGGCTATTAAATATATATGATATTTGATTGTTACATTACAAAACTTGTTTTTCAGAGAAAATATTTTTTACTTATATGAATATTAAAAAAAAAATACAACAATCGAAAAAGAGGAACAAGATGAAAAAACATTCATTTTCTTTCTTTCTAATTTTTGTGATAATTGTGACATTAATCTGTCTTTAATATAAATAAAAAAGAAAGATAAAAATGTGTGGTCCCTTAAATATAATTTACAAAAATTGTTAGACTTTATATAAGATAAGTAAATAAATGATGTTGAAGTACTGATTAGAGATAGAATTAATTTAAATTTAATAATAGTAGAGAAGCATACTTTAACTATAGATACTGTTTAACTTTATAATAACTACTCTAAAAGTCATGTCTTCTTTATATATATCCAAATCTTTAATATTTAGGAGTATCTACAACAAAAATAGATCAGGAGGGAGATATTTGTTATGGAAAGAAAGAAAAAACAACCCAAAACAGTTGAATTTCTACATATCAAGAAATCACCAACAAGTAGGAGAAAAATGATCATACATAATTCCATTGCCTAATGAATGAGACACCTCAATACCAGAGAGAAAGTACAATGTAAGGTTCTGAGCTAAAAAAAAGTATGCACCATCATCATCTCATAAGTTTTATTTTTACTAACATAGTATTCATGTACTGTTTTTTTTTTTTTTTTTTTTTTGCAGAAGCTGCTAGAAATTATAAGGTTGGGTGACAAAATAAGTTAACATAATTTATATCATAGGCTGGTCCTTTTCTCTGTGTGGCTCAACATAGATTTAGGGTGGTGTGACCTCATTCAGTTTCAAGATACTTGGTTCAATTTCCATGTAGGGGTCCCTCTGGGGATACCTTGGCCAGGGGCAACCCTTGGTTTGGAACCTCAAGAACCATTCCTATTTTGTCCTCTTGTGATCCCCACCACAAAAAGTGAACACCCTGTCACAAAATTGATTGGCTCTGAAAGCCAGACTCAATGTGAAGTCAAGAAAAAAAAGTACCCAACTACACTATAATATATAACAATTCATATCAAATAATGGTTTTGGGATTTAAAATGTACTACATACTCTTAAAGAATTCCTAGAAGTCCTTGCTAGATATAGGAGCAGGACTAATTGGGAAAATGTTGAAGCAAGTGGGGAGTTGAAAGCAATTGAAAATTGTTGAATGGAAATAGAGGGTGTTGTTAAACTATAATTGCTATGCTTGTCATTAGTAACAAGACAAAAAGTGGATTAGTATGACTCCTTAAACTGAAGCTATGACAATTATGTTTGGTGTTAGTTAGTGTGTGTTTGTTGAAGGGGTGAGTGATGACTCAGCCTTTGTGACCTTTAAAAAAACAAAGAAAGCTCAAACACATGCAATCATCAAGATCTTGTCTTTAATGAAGGAAATCTCAGTAATGTCCCTTGCACCATAGTTTACAATTCCCAGTGAAAGGTTTATTGAATTGAAGGCAACATCATCTCGAAAGATCTCTAATTTGTCATCTTACAGCCTACAAGAGCGTGAACACAGCAGAAGAAAAGCCAGCTGAAAACAAGAAATCCGTGATACAAGGAAGGATTTTATCCTTAAAATCAAGGTGTAGAAGCAATTGCAAGAGCACTGCTAGCCCATGGTTATAAAAAGCAAACAACACACCTGTGACCAATTATTGTGTAGATGAAAAAGACTCATCCAATTTGTTTTATTGGTTTCTTGTGTGAATTCTCTTTCACACACACAATCATGTTCAAAATACTATTTAGTATTAAATGTTGGTGTCTTTTTCCTTAACTTGTGCATATAAGTTTCTTGGTGTGTGCATTTTTTTTTTATCTGTATGAATTTTGATGATGTGTTGATATTGACCCTTTACCGTTTTGATTACTGATATAATTGTCCATTGTCCGACTGATAACGTAGGTGTTCATCAACTAGTAATTAGGCTGAAGCAGATGTAGACCATGAATCTGAAAAAAGAAAAGATGTATATTTTCTGAATTTTTGTGAGAAAAGATTCATTTTTTAATCTGTCATGTCGTAGATGACTAATCACTTTCATGTGATACTCAAGTCGCATAAAATGAATTAAAAGAGTCCAACAATTTTTTTTTGTATTTTTTCAATTGGGTGCAAACAAATCTCAATTTTTTAACTTTGCCAAGGACCAGCCTCTCTTTAAATAGCAGCCTAGAAAGAAGAAGCTTGGTGATTCATTCCCCTACCAAAGAAAATGAGGAGGAGCTCACTCTCTGTGTCCTTTTTTCTGCTCCATATTCTTCTTCTATCCTGTGTTCTTCTCACACCAACTCATTCCTCTGATGGGGAGGGTGACGGTGATGGTGATTTGGTGGACCAAATATGCCAAAAGACACCCTTTTATGACCTCTGCAGCTCCATCTTACACTCAAATCCCTTAGCCCCCAAGAGTGATCCAAAGGGTATGGCCCTCATAATGGTGAATGACGTTCAGGCAAATGCTAGTGACACACTGAGTTACATTGAAGAGTTGATAAAGCAAACCTCAGATGAAAAATTGGAGCAACAATTGGCTTTCTGCGCGGAGTCATACATCCCAGTAGTGAAGTACATTCTCCCACAAGCAGCTGATGCCATAAGCCAAGGTCGATTTGGGTTTGCCAGTTACTGTATAGTTGATGCTCAGAAGGAAGTAAATGCCTGCGACAAGAAATTTTCTGGCTCATCTGAGGCACCCTTGAGTGATAGAAATGACATTATGCAGAAGCTGGTGGATGTGGCTGCAGCCATAGTTAAACTACTATTAAATGGTTGATTTTTCTTTTGCTCCCTTCATCTCTTGTAGCTTTTAGTAATTATTAGGACTCTTTATTCTTATTCCACAAATAAATGCTTTAGATGCTGGAGTTTGTACAAAAAGTGGTATAATATAATTCTGTGTACTCAAAAGATGTTCTTTATAAATCATACTTTTCTTACAACCTTGCTGTTCTCACTTTTAGTAGCCTGGTCCTTTAAATCATAATTGATTGTTACATTGTAATATATTTTTGTTTTAGTTTATTCTGGAATATAATAAGTTTTTAATCCACCTTTTGAAAAAGCAATATTATAGATTTTTTAAAAATACTTCTTACTAAACATGCATATAAGCTATTTCACCACAACCTCTAAACAAACAATTCAAATCAAGTGAGTGGTCACTACTTACTAACTCCAATTGAGTTAAATTAGACAACCTACGGTACCTAGGACTGGGAATATGCTTGTCTTGGATTTGACCATAGACTAAGAAATAGTGGTAGCAGTTTTGGTTTTCTTGAGTGCTAGGTAGCCTTTTATCAACTATCATGGTGTTGGTACCATACCATTTGGTAGGAAACTCAGTAAGGACCAGCAAATATTGTTGGATTGTTTCACTCATGCAAACTCTCTTTTTTAAGGAATGGAAACTGTTGCAGGTGTCCACTTCCTTTGTGATGAAGATTGTTGTCAACTTTTTCTTAATTTTGTTTGTCGGGTCAAGATAGAGAGAAGCAGTGACATGTGAAATCACATGCCTAGTTACTCCTCAACATGCACAATAGTAGGTAGAGTCCAAACTGGCATGATAATGGCTTGAATCTCAGCCCAAGCTTGTAAGAGCCACCTATCTTGAAGTGCAAATTTATGCATTGTTTTTTCATGGTTGAAAGAGATCGAGTGAGGGAAAGTGAAATGGATTCACATGCATAATATTGTATTTTTTCTTCCAAACGAAATGAAAAATTTTACTATATGCTTTTTGTCGCAGTATATCTAAATAATGATAGTGCAGTAATTCAATTTAGATTTATTATGTTTCACACGTCATTGTCTAAATACATCTAAATATATATACTCTTTTAACATAGTTGTTGTAGAAGTCATCAAATGGATGATTAGATGATACTGTAAAAGATAGTAAATGCATAAACTGTTTTGTTTTTATAATTCAAAAACATTTTCCACACACACAATAACTAAAGATTGCAGTACTGTCTTAATAGTTAAAAAATAATAATGTATAAAATATATTCCTTATATATGTTATAGTTTGCCTATAGTACACTTGCATCTCTGACAATTATTTTTCCATTGCGTTTTTTTTTTTTTTTTTCTATCACCACTTTCTTGCCAGCTTCCTTTACCCTACACCATGTTATTCAATGTGATATCAGAGTTTACATTCAGTATGTTTGGAGGAGTAACAAAACAAATAAAGACGAATAACTTTCTCTGCATTTGGTGTTTTTGCAACCAGCTATCTTACTGCAAAGGGTATTACCATATTCTGATCTTTGTTTGGTTAGTTTGGTTGGTCAGTTAGCTAAAAATCTGCTCACTCAAATGCACAAGTTAATTTGATTAATATTCTACTGGTATATAATATGGTATTTCATTTTGTTGTTGCATTTTATTATCACTTTCTAAACTAAATGAATTTCAATTTTAACCTTTGTTACATGAGGATCTTAGGAGAGGGAAATAAGAAGAGTAAGAGAGGCACTCAACTCAACAAAACCACATGAAAGGCTTCACTTTCTCCCTCACATAACAATTAGAAAATGATGAAATGACATAGTGTGAATACATATGGTGTGAAGCTTGAAAAGCAAAATCTCCTCCAACTCTGAATTTGAACGTGCATGCAACAAGCAGTTGCTGAGGAGGTAACATCCAGCAACACCACTAAGCAATTTAACTCACCCCACTACCCCATTCACTAATACTATACATACAGGGAAAAATTGCCCATCACATTCAGTCTTATGATAGTTGTCAAATACATTTTGAAAGACAAGAAAAAAATCTTTAGTAAGAAGCACATGGGTTCAATACCATATGATAATGACAGTCTTGGTGTCACTACACTGGCATTAATTAACCAGCATCTCTTCTCAATTTGTTGGCAGGCAAATCTAAACCAGTGAACTGCTGTAGAATTCTGCAAGCAACAATCAAGTAACATGATTAAGGTTGCCACACCGGTATGCATTTTTTATGAATGAAGTAAAGAAAGAAAAAGAAGTTCAATGACCAGTGTGTATCTCAACTTACTGGTGGTACTGAAAACCAGGTGCATTTGGATCACTTGAAGATGGATTGAGTTGGTGTTGAACATCAATCAGACCACCCTCTGTTACTCCTGCGGCTACCGGAGATCCCTGGAATGTTGCAACTGAACTTTTTCCAGATGACATGCCTGTAAAGAGAACATATGAAAAATTAAGACCTCCGAGAGTGCATTGTTCTCATGAATTTGATTCTCATCTTGCACAGTAGTTAACAAAATACCAAAAAGATTTGATGATTGATTCATAATATAAGGAAAATATTTAGTCTGATTATACATCACCACAACTGAGTGAACAGTACATAATAAAGGAAAGAAGCCAAAATTCTTCAAAACTTAGATTAACATGTCTCAATAGAACTACTTGGGACCATTACTTCAAATAATAAGTACTGAATCAAAACCAATTGTGTGAATGTACGTGACTATATATAATACTGAAGTAACAATAATCACGAATTTGAAATGGCCAAGCTTAGAAAATAGACCAATAGACAGAGTTGGTATTGAAATGGCAGAATCCAAAGGTAACAGAACAAGGCAAAACAATACCAATTCAACAGTTAGCAACACTTTAATCGTTAATAATTTGCTAATTGGTAACTCTAAGTTAAACTTAAACCCCAATACAGAAGAGTAGGAAAAAAATGTGATATGCATGATAAGAACTACTTTGGTTACAACCATTACCTTGGAGTAATATCACAACACAGAAGATAACAGTGAAAACCATAGCAAACATGCTGCTACTGGAAGATGATGAGGCCTTAGCAGCTTTCATCTTCCTCAAAGCTTTCATTCGCTCAATCCTCGCCCGCTTTAACATGGCAAGTTCAGTGATCTCCCTGATTAGCTTATGGTCAGCTGCATCCAATGATGGAGTACGTGGAGGCCTTGGAGGTTTGGGAGCCTTCTTATTACTGGACTTCTTACGTTTCTCCTTTTCTGGGGTATCATTCTCCACACATTCTACTGAGTACAACTTGCCACTCACATTCACCATGTCCATTGAAACTACTGTTAATTTTGACTCATTGCAGCATCCGCTATACCTATCCTCATCTTTTATACAAGAAATCTTAGTCAAGAAAATCTTTCCTTGTTTTGTTCTACCTGGAGAAGAGACATTCTTTGACTCATCTTCAACCACTGCCAACCCACTTTCAAGATCAATCTCAGTGTCATCATCTTTGACACCCTTATGATCCATCCCAAACCCAAAATCACAAAAAACTAATCCAACTCTTCTCCCTGCTTGTTACCCTACCCTACAAAATTAGGACAGCCCCAGAATGTCCTCTGAACTGTTTCCCCCTAAGAACTCAATCCACAACACAAAATCACCAAAGGGGTGAAAAAGGAAGAAAGTAAACCCAGTAATGGACTAGCCCTGCATCATAACAAGAAACATAATTCAATCAGTTATAAACACACAAAAAAAAGTTCTTTGAAGTAAGCCAAAGAAAATAAAGAAAAGTAGATAACTGGGAACTTCGAGGAACGAAAACAAGAGAAAGAAAGACATAAAGTTAAGGTTTTGAAAGTAGATTAAGGCAAGGTTTGTGGAAAAGGGAATACCTTGCTTGAGGGGAAGAGAAAGAAGACGAGATCCAATGAGGGACAAAAAGCATGAGAAATGGAGTTCACACCATTACAGGGAAGCTACCTCACTCACTGCAATTTAAAGATTTCAATTAAAATTTAAATCTTTCTCTTTCTCTTCATTGCCAGAGCCATTTCCATGTGACGTCTTCAAAAAAAACTGCACATTTATAGTACAGGGCGAAAATACTAGGAAGGAAGGAGCAATGCAGAACCGCGCCGACAGTTGGCAACTCTGTTTCACCCTCTTCCTCTCATTTTTTTTCCTTTCTTGTTTTTCTTATTATCTAATCACTTTTCTAAACCTTTTTCAAATGGATTTCGTTTTCGTCAAACTTTGTCTCAAAAACATGCTTTTTATAATAACTGTCTGCTTTGTTACCTTTGACTGAACCCAGTTTGAGTTAATATGAAATTGTCAAAATTTTATTTTATTTTATTTTGTTGAATACTTTCGATTATTTAATGAATAAATAAATATGTACAATTTTGTTATGGAAATTTTCTTTTTTTACTTTTTCTAACTTCTAGAATACTAAGAATTTTCATCAAAATCGTGTTAGTTTTAATGAAATTTTAAATGGATTTTATTTCCATCTGTCAGTGTCTCCACGCTTCTTCAGCATAGGTATAAGATGATGACACGCGTACAAAGAAGATAAAAAAGAAGTAACTTCTTTTAATAAATATTAATTTTATGAGCGGATAATAGAAAAAGAAAAAGTGACGCGTACATTAAAGAAATTAGAATAATAAAAATATGAATTAGTAACGTAATTTTTATTTTTTCTTCAAACGTTGTTCAGTGGATATATCATTTTACACGTTTTTGTTACCTAATGCTACTTTAGACACAGTTGTACTCGTCTTGTGGATACTTCTTCACCGACACTTCTTTTTAGGCTATTTTTTTTATTGATATAAATTCTTAAAAAAGAGTAAATTTATGAACGACAGATAGATTTTGTGTAGAAAAAGCACTCACAATGATAAGCCTTCTTTATTTGATCATGAGTTTAATTTTAAAATGGAAAAGTTTTCATTTGAAAAAATATATATTTTCTAAAACTTCTTAATTAAAATTAGTGACGCTTTAATTTTTAATCGAATAATATCAGAAGTAGGCCATAAACTTAAATATGTATAGAAAACACTCACAGCAATAAACCTTCCATGTTTGATATATTCGCTTAATTTTAAAATGGGAAGGTTTTCATTTTGAAAAATATTAACTTGATGAATTTTTTAAATTTCATTATTCTAATTGGAGTTGTATTCAAGGTAATAATATAATTTTAATTAAATAATTTCAAAATTATTTAAATTGATACACTTATATTGTATCTGGAAAAAACAATTAAAGTAATAAACTTTTACCTAGAAAAATTATTATATGACTTTGAAACCTATTAGTTTATAATATCAGTTAAGTTAAATTTCAAACGTTCGACTACATCAGGCATGCAACTTTATCAAATAGTTAAAATAATTAATCGTGATTGTGGAATACATTATTTATAAAACTCATAATTATGAATATTAAATTAAGTTTATATAAAGATATAGTTTATTATTTCTCTGTACATTTGTTTCGACGAGTAAGTTGTTTTTAGTTAAAAAATTAAAAAATAAATATATATTAGGAAAATATAGATATTTTTAAAGGAAACACTCAAGTGATAGTTGAGCAGTTTACTTTATTAATATAAATTACTTATTAATGATAATTAAGAGAAAAATAAGTAATTATCATTAATAAGTAATAATTGTTTTTATTATAAGTGGGTTGAATGAAAGTCTTTTCTCTTGTTTATTAATTTTATTATAATTTTTTATATTATTATTAGAGTGTGAGAAAACGAATTGGAATTTCTTTATAAAATAGTTTTTTTTAATTGATATGAAATATAAGAGAGTATTTTTTTGTTATTGTTATTATTTTGGTCATCACTATGGTTTGAGTTGGAGAAAATACAATATTATTAGTTCTTTTAAAGGAGTAGAGATATTTTGACAATATGTAATAATTATGTTTTCGTTAATGTGGAATATAAGAAAATATTTAGTTAAAGGAAGAAATTATGGATTAAGATTTTGTAGTCTTAATAAATAAATGATTCAAATTTTTTAGGAGAATAAATTATAATGTTGTTGAATAAATTAAGAAAGAAAATACAATTTTGATAAATATAAGTATTTAACCACTGAGATTGGTAATTAGTCAATAATGACATTAATAAATTTGTTTATATATTTGTTTTAATTTTATGGTGTAGGAGTCTTTTAAATAAAATAAATATATTTTAATTTTGATATAATAAATTACAGATACGATATGTTGAGTGTATGGATTTTATTTTACTAGAATGTGAAATTTTATTTTTTATTTTGATATATTGAATTATTAAATATATTTGAGTGTATTATAATTTTATTTTACCGCGTATGAAATAGTGTGATGCTTGTTTTTTTATTTTTTTGTTTTGATATAGTAAATTATTATAGATACATTGGAGTGTATTAGGATTTTACTTTAAAATATATGAAATGAAATAATGGGATATCTTAATTTAAGATTATTATATATCTGGATATAGTAAAAAGTAAATTATTGTTTTTAATGTATATATATAATTACACTTTTTAATGTATATAATTACTCTTATTAATACACATCATTATTGTCGCAATGTATAGTGTTTTTATCGTTGGTTTTTAAGGTACTTTCTACAATAATAATATTGTTATTATTGTTGTAATTGTTGTTATTGTCTTTTTAAAGTTATTATTTTTTATTTATATTATATCGTTGCAATTGCAAACACACGGACATCATTCCTAATGCTGTGATTAATTAATACGCATGTTAAACTAAGAAGAATGTGTAGAAGATTTTTAAATTTTATCCTTATTTTCATTATCGGTGATGAAATGATGATATGACAATAATATTTTATATAAAGATGAATAAAGTTTACAATTCGAAGAGATATCTTCTCTGATTGGTGAAAAATATATTATAAACATTAAATTTTATAAGAGGACAATTTTATTTTAGATATGTTTAGATTTAATTAATTAAAAAAACATATTTTGTTTCACATCTGATAATATTTAATTTAAAAATATGTTTAAGAATATTTAGACTTTTGTAAAAAATAATATAAATATAAATATAAATAAAACAGTGAGATGTTACATTATTTATCATGGAAAGCAATTATTAATGTTAGCATATATTTATATATATATATATATATATATATATATATATATATATATATATATATATATATATATATATATATAATATCTTCTAACACAATTTATTCCATAATTAAAATAAAATTATTATCAGAAACGAAAGAAATAAATGACCTAATGTTACCATAATTTATTAGTTTTCACTTTTAACCTCTGCTCGTGTTAGTTTGGTTTTCAACTCATAGTAAACAATTTTTCTGAACAAAACTGGTACTACAAAATTCATTTAGAATGAAAATTAGTAGAAGAAATCATATCTCAGTTCTGAAAAAAAATATATATTTACATTTGACTCTATATTTATCAATTCCTCATAAGTGGATAATAAAAAAAAATAATAGGAATGTGAATTTACAAGTAATCAAACATGAAACCTTGTATTTCTTATTTCAATTAACCTCTTATGACTAACAGTTCAAAGCTATTTCCGTGGATGATGAAGATCATCTGTTTACTAAAACATCTTAAATAAAGGTATAATGTTCCAACTTTTCTGCAGATAGTTTAAAAATTTAATAATGTGTAGCCAATTGTTTTTTCCTATAATTTTTAGTGTGAAGAAATTGGATTCAGCTGAATCGAGAACAAAAACAGCATGAAAAAATGGGATATGGGTAGGAGCAGTGCACCAAAATAAGTGGAAAGAAGAAAAGAAAAAGAAAAAAAAAAGTGCTTTGTTGTAAAAAAAAGGTCTCTCATGATTACCTAAAGACCAAGAATCACGTTGACTAAGGAGGGGTTTATATCAAATATTAATACAAATAAACCACTTTAATTTGTGAACATTGAGAGTAAAAAAAAAAAATCAAAGGTGAATTATTTTTCATATAGTTTATCATTAATTTTTCGTCATCCACTCTTAATTAAGTTTATTTTATTTTATTTTTATATTTTCTTATCAACTTATGGAAAAAGTGATGATGAACATGATGAAATAAGACGTTCAAAGAAAAAGGCATAAATAAAACAATGTCTTTTTTAATAGTGTTGTCGAAAGAAGAAGACACGAATAGAACAATGGTTTCGTTTTTCTATAAAGTACGTAGCTAACAAAGCGATTCTGAAATGAATTTTTTTTATTTACGAAATTCGAAGTCATATATTTAAGGTCAATTTCTTTTGTTTAATTTTTAAAAACAATAAGTCTTTTCTTATATTCAAGCTTTCGTTAATTTAATTATGCACTTTTATTTTCACTTTAATCTATACATTTTATGGTGGTTATGTTTAGTTTTAACTTTTAACTTCACTCATTTTTTTGGTTAATTTAAGAAATTAAAATCATAATTCGTTAATACTCGATAAGGAGTATAACAAAATCGTTAATAGACGTATAAATAATTTTTTTGTAAGATAGGACAAAAGAAATTGAAATTATAAGTTGCCAGTGAGAAAGTGTAAACATACAAAATAAATGTACTATATATATATATATATATATATATATATATATATATATATATATATATATATATATATATATATTCTTAAAATTTGAGGTTTTTATTGAGGCACCGTCGTCGTCAAATTCTGAAATTTTGCAAATCAACAAAAAATGGAAACCTTTGTAGATTGGCACTGTTTTCTTCTAAAAGCAGTGGTAGGAATGAAGAACAATGATTGGTGGATTTGTAGCAGTAAATTATCTTTTTGAAAAAAGCTTAAAAAGAAACGATGGAGTCTTAAAGGATCAATAATAGTGAGATTTAGGATCTCTTTAAGAAGTGAGTGGACCTTTGAACATTAATTATCACATGCCCCATGAATTAATAAAATTCAAATAGAAAAATATAAAGATGAGAGAACCATGTGAAGAAAAAAATATAAACTTGAGAAAGATTTTCTTGGGATATTATATTGATAGATTCAATAGTTTTGACGTGAATAGTAGAATAAGTTGTGATAAGGGCTTTTGCAGAAGCACGTGGAGTTTGAACCCACGTCCAATAAGTAAGGTACAAAAGCACGTGGGTTCTGATATTTCAAGATTTGTCAGCCCTATCTGTTTCTGATGCCACCACCATAATAATAATATCTGAAATTTTGTGACTACAATAATGGATTAATAATCTTATTCTCTGGAAATGTTATATAATATTGATTTTTTAAATAATTAATTGCATTTGAGAATATTACTTTTTTATAACGTGATTCTTCTATGACTCTAGAATTGAAAAAATGAAGAAGGAATGAGACGAGGTAAGTCCTTTATGGTGACCACATAATGGTTTCAATTTTGATTCAACGCGTTTTCTGATGCCTTAATATTATAAAATGTGTATAAAAGCTTGTTGGAAATTTTCAACAAATAGTTTGAGATATGGTCAGAACTCTGCTCTCACTTCGTCAATCTAGAAAACTCTTAATTGTGGTTTCTCTTACCTGTAGCAGCTCAAATTCAACCATCAGGGATTAGATCTGAAGTGTAGTGTGTCTTACTTATCAAGATAATTAAAATTAAGATTAAGAATAAAATTATGCAAAAGTTACAACATTGTATACAGTAAGATCGTTATATAGATTATAGATTCTATTTTTCTAAAAACATTTATATAATACATACTTTTATAAGTAAATAAAAGAAACAAAAAAATATTTAGGGATATTTAAATAAAATAAAAAATAAGATATATATATTAGAAGTATTTTAATTTAGTTTTATTTTAATTAAATTAAAATTAATTCAATTTAATTAAGGAGGTGATGAAGGGTGTAATAGAAAAACTCTTAATCATAAACTCAAGTTGAAATTTATTTTTAACTTTAATTATATTAATTTTAATTGGTAGTGTTATCATATAAAAATTTAATTACATTAGGTTTTAATTAAAATTAATTTTGAACCAAATACATTCACTTAACAAATAAATAGTTAATACAAAAAATAATTTAAAAGAAAAATTATGATAACATAATTTTACAATTTTATTTGACGATCCTTATAGTTTTATTGATATAAAATATTATGTTAAATTTGGATCGCAAATATATACTATCCTACAATATTACAATTCATGATTTTAGTTATTTTTCTTCTACAAACTTGATCGAATTTGATCCATGTATTAAGTAAAAATAGACAAAGAAAAAAATATATAAAGAAAAATGATCTTAAATATATTATCTTATATTAAAATAATATTTTAACTTTTTTATATAAATTTATTTATAGTTCATAAATACTAAATTCTTCTTGAAAATACTAATGGTATTCCAAATTAATATGTTTTTTTATCTAGTCATTGGAGAAGGTTTTCATGTATTAAAACAAAAGAAGAAAGGTAGAAAGAAAAAGTTATTACAAGAAAAGGCCTACGAGAGACAGTCACACTGACTCCTATTTTGCTTTAATACTATAGAATATATTATAATATTTTACCATATCAATATGGTATTCATCTTTGTATTTTTTTTTAAATTACTGAATAATTTTTTGTATGTGAATTTTTTTATTCAAAATTTTATTATATTCTTTATTTTTGTCTTTTACTTTTTTATAAAAAATAGTTGTTGTTTAAAGATTTTATTTATTTTATCTCTTAGAAAAAAAATTCAATCATTATTTGAATTAGTGTATGCCTGTGTTCTTTATTTTTTTTCTATACAAAATTTGTTGTTGTCTAATGTTTTTTTTTTTTTTAGAAAAATGCAATTGTGGTTTAAATTAGTCAAGGTTTAAGATTTTATTTTATTCATAAAAAATATTAATTAGTATATAATTTTTATTATATTTTTTATTTTTAATTTTGTTTTTTCTATATAAAACTACTTGTGTAATGATTATTTTTATTTTGAAAAAAATCAGTTATTATTGGAATTAGAATATAATTATTTTTATATAGTTTGTTCTTTATTTTATTATATACAAAATTACTTGTTTAAAGATTTATGTTCAATTGTTGTTTGAATTTGACGGGGGAGGCAATAAGTGAAATAAAATGTTTATAAAGTTGTTAGAAAATAAAGGGGAAAAAATTCAAAGAAATGGATGATTAACTATTATTTTGAAGACGTGGATATCCAAGACAAAAATAGGAAAAAAAACATTAAATTTATTTAAGAAAAAACAGAAAGTTATAAAATAAATAAAATATTTTAAATTACATAATAAATAAAATATTTTAAATTTCATAATGACAATAGAAGCACCACATTTATTGGAATGCTAAAATCTATAGTTGAATACGAAAATAGTTTAAGATCTATAGTGAAATTAGATTCTTTTATTTTAAAAAGATGGTTGACGATATTCAAGTTACTCTGGAAAAATATGAAATGCGATTATATTTTGATGTATGACTGTTGAAGAGAGAAAAAAAAAAGAAAAAAAAAAGGTCACTCACGAAATTTGTTGCCGTGAATAGTTAAGTGGAATTGATTTCTTAAAATTTGTTTTAGTATAAGGAAGAATGCTAAGCAAATATTTAGAATATAAATTATAGAAGGATGTGAGAACTTGGACTGGTGAAACGCAAACATTTTCCCTCCATAAATCTAACCGCAAATTGAAATTATTTGTTATCAATTTGAAGAACAGTAAGGATTTTGAGTATTACCTAAGCGTGGCAACTAATTGGATCACACATTTATTTATCAATTACAGAAGATAACTTGAAAGCCATTGGGCAATGTCATTGTTGTTTTCTGTGTCAACTAAAATAAATTAACGACGAAAATAGGGTAGCATTTAATTGAAACTGCATCTAGTCCGTGTTTACATCTATGAGGGAAAAGGTTTGAGCTGAGGCATGATAAGGGAAGTGGGTAAAAAATATACTAAAACTTGAATATAGCAGCACCACTTGATGGCTTGGAAGCAAATACATAAAGGCCCAGATCGGTCTTCTTAATAACGCCCTTCTCTATCCTAGACTGGTAGAAACATTCCTGCAATGGATATAAAATTCAGCATTCATTGCCTGTAAATCCCAGCTCTCGATGATTAATTAGGGTTGTTAAGTGTAATATTAGAACAAACCTTTAAATTAAGGATAAATTGCGGAACTATGTTCTCCTTCACCAAAGCAACTGCACAACCACCCCATCCAGCTCCAGTAAGCCTAGCCCCAAGAGCACCATTGTTACGGCAAATATTTACAAGTTCTTCCAACTCTGGACAGCTGATTCCATGGATAAAAGAAAATATCAATTTTAATGAAGTATTCGTTCTGCTATTTTTAAGGTTGGAAGATCTCGCATGAAAAATCATGCCCTGTAAAATAATCCTTCCCGACAAACCAAACAATTGACAATGCATACATTATTCTACTAAGACCCAATACTCTAATTGAGTACCTGCACTCATACAAAACGCTGCAGCTATGATGACTCTCGTTCATAAGGTCACCAAGCCTCTTCAGCTTATCCTCGTCGCTGAAAAAATGGAGTATTTACATAAAAGTAATCTATAGCTCACTTACAAAAGAATAACAATATATGCAAAGTTGCAAACTGATGGGATTAGTCCTCGAGGCATTTTTATATGAAAGTAAAGAGAAACTAGTTATAAGAAATTTAGAGCGGTCCTCATCCAACTCACATTCAAGACCAAAACACTCACCTTAGATTAGAGGATACGGCATCCTTGAAAGCATGTACCCTCCTGGCTTCTGAATACACATGAGCAGCTCTCTGGAAACAATATGTGTCAAATAAACAACAGCATATAAAAGGAATAAATGATTGGCTGTTAATGATTTCGATTCGATGGAAATTCTTATTGGCTGGTGAAATAAAAAGCACAAGAAATTATTTGATATTTCCTAATTGCTGTATGTAATACAAAAAAACCTTCTAAACAAGTTCGAGTAAATTAGATAATGAAGCTTAAAAAACCTGATGTAACTTGTATTGCTTTGCAACTTTTAAGACTTCTAAATAAGCTGCATTGTTGCTCAAAAATGAGGTTAGCTTTTCCCCAGTAACTTCTTCAATTTCTTCAGCGGTATATGGTTCTTCTTTCAAATATTCCTGGACCGAATGAAAAGTTTTTATAACAGTTAACAGGCTTGAGATTTTTATGAACGCAGAAAAAAAATAAAATTCAAAGAAATCCGCTCAGTGAAATAAAATGTTTCTCAAATAAAAAATAGTGTCACCCAAGGCCGATTCTAAGGATGACATCATACCAGGTTCAATTACCTTTACAGCAAGTACAGGATCAGATGAGTTATGACTACCAGCAAATGATACACATAAACCTTCAACATCAGACAATGTGCTCACTTTTGATATTGCCTCTTTTGGATCCATTCCTAGCTTTATAGCTAGGACAATCTGAAAATTTTCACAACAGTAATTTTTAGTTAATAAATATAAGCAACAGGTTTTTGAGTGCGCATACACATGTAATGAACAAGTCCAACATGAAGCAACTAGCCTTTGATGCATGCACAAACACATTAATGATTAAGTCCAACATGAATTTTCCAGAAACATCTAAAATGAACAGGTTTTTTCCTAGTTAAATTCAAAAATAAAAATGGGCAAAATAACGTTCAGACTTCAGGATATGAAAGAAAGTAAACAAGTCAAATCTAATTGACCAATCAAAGCCACTATGAGTGTACTGGTGGTGACAAACAAGAGGTTTTGGTAGTTTACAAGAAGTCATAAAGGACTCTACCAAACTACTTACGCATTTGCATCCAATAAACGTACCCTTACAGGTTATGTAAAATAGTGCGGTAAAGATGTTTTGCTCCAGAAACAGTAATTAGGGAGAGGGTACAAGATTGGAATTTACTCACAGAAGCCAAACGGCATTCAACAACCCTATTGTTATAATTTGTCGCAGCAGTAACAGCCTTCTGAGACTCTGCCAGAGAATGAGCTATCACAAAAGTCCCACCAGCAGGAAGTTGCACATCTGTTGCACGAATTGGGTTGAAATCAATCAGCTCTGCAAACCCTGTCTTGGCCATGACAGAGATTGCCTGTCAAGTAAAACCAAAGAAAAATATTTTAGTCAAGGTAAAACGTCAGAATGTTGAAAGAGAAACACAAATTGAATAATAATACCCCATATGCAGTTGGAAGCAACTTAATGCATCTTCGGTCAATTATGCAACATACTTCTACAGTGAAATAACTATCGTTTTCAAATTGTGGCCACAAGCATGGTGTACGGATCATCCCTAAATTATGGAATTTAATTAACTATCTGCATCAGTTCTTAACCTAAAACAACTTATTTTAAACATCTAGCATTTTATACACCGTAGTTCTTGAGTTTCAAAATTCATACTTTATAAAATTGTAAAGTGAAATCAAATAGCAGATAATAGAAAATATTTTATATAGTTTAGTTTTGATTAATGGAGTAAACAACACAGCAACACCATATGCACATGTGTCAATTACAAACATTGGTCAATGAGTGTGTCAATCAGCAAGAAGCTGTGACATAGTAGTTACGAACTTATGAGTGTCACCCCATAGGAGATATGGAGGAAAAGAAGATACATAGATAGGTAATTGGGACATGTTCACATTACAATTACAACGGAAAATATCTGTAATGAAAAATGCGAAGAACCTGGTCCATCCCACCGGATTGTGTCCCAATATGTTGTTCACAATCACATGTAACTTGTGCAAGTTCTTTCTGTCAACAATATATGATTATTTGTCAGAAACAGAATATAAAAACATTAAATAAACAACAGAATAAAATATTTTAAAATAAAGACAGGCATTCAACAAAAGCAGTTGTAAATTATCCATCTTAAAGGCATAACCAAGAATTATCTTAGATGACTACAAAAAATACATAAATTTTAGCAAGATTGGGTTACAAAAAGAACAAGATTAACTAAAAAAAAATAAACCATGGAAGCATAGAGATTTACAAAACGTCAATTTCAATGGCAACAAATAATTTGAAATAGGAATTTGATCAGACCATTTAAGGGTGAATACGTGAAATTATTTCAGTTCCAAAAATTCAACTATCTTTTCCTTCGATACTTAAGATGACACAAAATTCCAGTAACATCTTGTCATAATTCTGAATGATTAATAGTTAATATAAAAATTTTAAAATCGGACAAGCTATTATATATGCAAACAATTTATCCATTCAAAGTTCATTAAGAGCTGAACACAATTTCCTCCTTAAAAGCACAAACTATTCCACATACACATGAGCATTTCAGCCCAAAAGTCATACCTTCGAGAAGTTCACATCAAAAGCAGCCATAATAGCAATTGTGGATGAACAGACAAACGCTGCAGAGCTTGATAGCCCAGAACCTGTGAAAAAAAAAAATAAGTGTTGCCCTTTATCCTTTTAATTTAAGACCGTCAACAGAAAAATTTGTTATCTCCAATACAGATCCAGAGATGCCGAGCAACATTCACTTTGAGGTAAATTTGAATGTCTACAGTAGCACCATTAAAATTCAAAATTAATGAACACACCTGTTGGCACTGTTCCATCAACAAGAACATCTAGTCCAACAGGTTCACCAACATCCACTCCTTTCAGTTTTGCATAGTCATAGAAACCTTTGTACCTACAGAAATTGCAATATCAATTAATACTGAATTAAACAACAATGCTACACTCTTTCATGTTCGCCCAAAAAAAAGAAAACCACTACATCTATCCATAATCCATATCTAGCAGATGATTTCAAATTGCACACTACCAAAGGTAAAATATGTCATTAAAACAAACTTGCAAGTACTACTTTTCATAATTTAAATAAGTTTGAATAGTAATCAGTATGCACGTTAGTGCAAGACTAAAACTTGAATGACGAACAAACTGCATCATCTTGGTAGTGTTAACTGTTCAGAAAGGTTCATTAAAGAGAACACGCACAAAGCACATACATCTAACTAAGCTTACAACTATCATTCCTTAAAAAACCGAAAGAATGGCAAGAGAAAAAAAATGTATAAGAAATAAACTCACCCACAAATAAAATAATGACCCCATTTATGATTCTTCAAGTCGATTTCCTGCACGAAAAGCACAAACAAAGAACACCAAATCAAATTATCTAAAAAACAGGACGACCTTATTGTGAAGATAAATCATAAAGAATATTAAACGCGTTTTAGAACACAAATTCGACAATCCACCTGGAGAGGATCAGCAGGATAAGTACAAACGGAATATTTTTCAGCGTTCACGTTAGCAATCCTAAGAACCTTTTCCGCCTCGTTTTTCCGAATCGCCACGATCGTGTCTTGCCGAATAGCCATAGGCAACACCGAATAACCCTCATAATCAATGTGCTCCCCAATCAAGTTCACTCTCCCTGCACCGCAAATCACAATTATCATAAAACACCGAAAAACTCTACTCTCTACCATACAAGCTCACAATTCAACCATGTCACCGACATTAGAAAGCTCAATTTAGAAGAATAAGAAAGTAAAAATTTAGAAACTGAGAGATAGAGAGGAAAAGGAACCAGGTGAACGAGCGAAGACTTGAGGTTTATGACCGAAGACTTCGACGAATTTGGACTTCAAATGATCGAAACGAAGCTGAGCTTCTTCGAGCGCTGAACCGCCGCCATAAACAAACTCTAGGTTATCGTAAATTGGGATCGGAAGCTCCTCGTGCTTCGCCATTCCTCTTTCGTTTTTCAACTGCGCAATTGCAAAACAAACAAACTCTCTCTCTTTATATATAGCTTCTCTCTATCTCTCTCAAGCTCGTTCGGTTTCAGAACTCTAACTGAAACACATTTTTTTACGAGTATTATAATTTCGTAATTATCATCATTTACTATCTCAATAATTATTATTAATAATAATTATAATAATAACTATAATCATAATAACAACAACATAGTACTAAAGAAAAAGACCAAAGGAGGTTGTGTCAACTTTATCGGGAGTGTCAATGACGTGATTGTACTTGCACTACGAAAACGTTATTTGGATTATGAAAGTGACGATTATCACAAATTAAATAATTAAATAATATTTTTCATTTATTTCTCCTTGTTATTTATATTTAACCAATTTTGTCTATTTTTTCCTCAAGAAAAAAATTAATGAGATTTCGATAAAGCAAGTAATCCAACGGGATTTGTTTTTTTGAAAAAGAAAAAAGTAACAAACATTTTAAAAATGAAACTCCAACGTTAAGATGCACTTATGACGTGTCACGAGTTTCATTCTTCACTGTTCCAAATTTAATTGTGGCTTTCAGATGGTGTTAAGAAATTTGGCCACGTGTTGACATCGTCACTGAGCCTTATCGTGAATGAAAACAACAAATACATTGCTAATTAACTATTCTCAGAAATCATTAATAAATTACTATCTTCCAATGCTTATGTGGGGCTGTGATGAGTTTCAAGATGTTATCAATTATTGTTAGAATATTTTATGTAGAGTCTTCTGAGCTGTTTTTAGATTCCTGCATCATTATTGCAGTGCAAAGGTGCATGATTAGTATACAGTGTTTTCTTCTTTTGGCTGAACCACCTCTTTTTCTCTTTGAAATGTCACTCTCTATTACTAATCATTATTAAAGTAATTAAAAAACATGTCAATTATTTCTAAAATATTAAATATATCATTTAGTACCTAAATTGATGTATAAATTTTAAGACTGGTTTAAATACCATCAAACATATTAATTAGTTTAAATATATCGTAGTTGGATATTGAATTTTTGTAGAGAGACTCTTATGGTTTGCAACAACTTTTTTTATTTACCGAATATGTCTTTCGTAATAGATACATTTAATCGTGTATAAAAAATTCATTTGAATAAGTTTTAATATTTAAAAATTACTCAATATTTAGTTTCTAATTTTTTAAGTCGTGTATAATATTCTTACTTTAAAAATTACTTGATAGGGAAAATAATACTTCGGATGAGTTTAATATCCTCTTCATTTTGTTTGGTGTGTTATAGCATGACAAATTTGTCTACTTCTTTACTTCTTATTTCTTTCCATTCAAATAAAATTATTTTTCAGTAACCTAACATTGAGTTTGAGTCATTCACACACTTATACAATTGTATATTCAATCACATATTCAATAAAATTGCCTAGATTTTTTTAAAAAAATTAAAGGGTATTTGTTTGTTTAAAACTGATTCAAAAAGTACAAATTTTAAAAATTAGATAATATTAAATAAGATTCGAAAAATAACAAAACAACTAATTAATCTTATAAAATAAATCTCTTACTACGAGTAAGGGACACTTAAATTCACTAGACTACTTGAAACGAGAGCAAATTGGTTGACAAGGTAAAAATTTTTACCTCCACGATCATTCAAAATTTCCTATTTTTGCATAATAAAATTATACAAAATCATGATAAATCAAAGACCTCAAAGACAAGCAGTTGAACTTAAAGATGATGTTATGTTCAAACTCTGCAACAAATCTGAATACCATGAAATAATTGTAACGAGATAATGTGGCAAGTTTAAGTTTTTTTTTTTTTTTATTTTGTTCATGTAAATAATTTGAAAAACCACAAAGCAATATTATTTTCTCGATTTTTTACATTTTTTCTCAAAGAATTTTAATAATGTTGTCTAATTTAATAAAATTTTGTGTTAGTAATCTTTTCAAGATTGTTAAGAATGACTATGATTAATCTCGTCTACTGACTTGGTTAGGACTTGGTTAGATTGATAAAAACTCGCCCATCAGTACACCTATATATATTGAGTCCAAATGGATAAAACTCGTTTCTAGTATTTCCGAATTAATAATTTCCAAATTAATAAAACTTATGTATCTAGATTAATAAAACTTTTCATGTTATTACAACTTGCTCACTATTAAGTCCATATTATTAAAATTCATCCACTAATACATCTATATTGATGAAAATTGTCCATCCACCAGCATGACCGAATTGATATATGTCAAAACTAATAAAACTATTATGATAAACATTACAAAACTTAATTAAAATTGTTGAAGATAGTTAGGAACAACCACTTAGATTTTTTTGTTAGATAAACCTCTTTTTTGTGTGTATCTCATAACTTAATAAATTTCTCATCACACATTCGGAATGAATCAATCATGGTAGGATGTTAGTAAATATGATCTGTTATAAAAAGAATTATAACTTATCTAAAATGTTAGTTATAGAGTCTACTAAACATTTAAAAAAATACGAAATTTAAAAAGAATATATATATGTTAATTATGATTGATTTAAAATCACTACAATTTTCAAAATTAAATAATATTAGTTATGTTTGATTTAAATTCACTACTTTGAACCTGTCCAATTCTATTTTCCTTTTATTTCCACATCCCTTGGTTCCTTTGATTTACTTTAACGTCTTTTCTCTCTAATTCAGTTCGCATAAGGAGACTGCACATCTCGAACGTATCGTTTGCCTTGAAAGAGAAAATCTGCTAGATACATTTCGACAAACTCGAAAGATTCAGCTAAAGATACTCTATGCTTGGTCAAAATAAAAAATATTATGGAAAACCCACGGAAAGAATGGAGAACACAATAGCACAAGCACATATACAATCATCTGGCCCAATTTTTCACTGTATGGAGTTATAACAAAAAATACCAGTTAAATTGTGAAAAAGAAAATATTACTCAGGTTTGTTGGGTGTGGAAATGCCTATAAGAGCCCTCACTACAGATTTCTGGCGTAGCAAATGTTCCAGTCATTTATAAATACAAAAAACAAGTTGCATCAAAATCAAAACACAACTATCTCAGCAAGCATTGCAAAAACATTAGCGAAATAAACCTAGAGCAAATGGAGCTATTGAAATAAACTGGTTGAATAATTGGTAATCAACTTTTAAGGTTGTATACATGTACACCAAATGAAGGTGAAAAACGTGCTATACAAACTCTTATACAGTCCAACTGGTGATTAATCCCATCAGAAGGCGAACCTATCAACCTCCTCATTTTCATCTTCATCCTCATCTATGGCATCATCATCTTCAGTATATACCCCCACATCATCATCATCCATCTCCTCACCCTCCTCAACCTCATCCATCATGCTTTCACTTTTATTTTTCTCTTTGTCCTTCAAACCAGTGTTCAAAACTACGGTTTGCCCCCCAGATTTTTCCATGTCCCTCCTCAGTTTATCCATGTCGCCCCTCCTGCGGTCTTCCTCCAAACGTTGCTTCTCTTCACGCCTTTTATCAAGATCAGCCCTGAACAGTGTACAAAACAATGAAGTTGTTTGGTTAGCTATTTCGAACACCCTGCTGTATAAGCTAAATCAATAGTAATGTAATAGTGAAAAAAAGGCAATACTTGTAGGTTTCCATGTATTCCTCTGCACTGGCTTCGACAGCCTTAAAGAAGGCTTCCATTCCAGCACCAGAAACTGCAGAAACTCCAACTGATTTCAAATTGTTGTAGAATTCATCCAGCACAAGAGAAAGGCTCTGAGTCAAAGTTGATGTGTATGACTGATCTGAACTTGCTGCTGCTTGGAATGCCTCAAAATCCTCCATCCACTAGATAATGAATTTCACACAAAAAATGAATCAAACTAAATTTGGCACAATCTAAAATACAAGACAGATCATGTATGTTGACAGGCCAGGAAAAGACTAGATAAAGCAGAAGCAACAAGGAATAGAAAATAGAAAAAAAAAAAATCACAAATAGAGTAGTTTTGAGGCCAACTATATATTTTGTGAGCAGAAATAAAAGTAAGTCAGCTTAAATAGGCAAAGAAAGGATTCCATAACCCCATAATAATGACAATATGTTCAATCTCTCTATACAGTAAATTCTCCCAACATAAGAGGTGAAATTAAAATTATCTCCATCAATATTGTTTTTCCATTTCACTGCAATTTCTCAAAATTTAAATTACTTATTGACCTTAACTTCAATTTCATTAATTGAAAGCGGTGTCAAGTTCTACCAAGCATAGTGATTGGTGTTAATACAGGCAATGTTTGTTAAAGTCATAGGCATTCAATAGAAGGGAGATACAAATAAATATGCCAAATTGATAAATCCTCCAAAGAAAATAATCATATCCAACTCCTACTTCATCGGGTGATTGATTCCATCATCTTGAAGTTATCATTTCTGGTTTGAAAAATCTACTACTGTGAAGCCAAATCAAGTCATAGATAAAGTCCATATGTCATTATGTCTCACTAGGGTAGTTTAAAGTTTAAAGACATAACCCAGTTCTTAAAAGCCAACATAAAATGTTTTGAAAAAAGTGATTTTGGTATAAACAATTTGGTGATTGTTATTTAGAGATTAAAATAAACAGAGATTCATTATGTTGTTGACAATAAAAATAAAAAGAAGTCATGATTTATACTAGAGCTGATAAATGCATAAAAAACCAACACATTAGTTAGAAGTAATATATTAATCTACTCTGCAAACAGATTGTACTAGTTAACCACAACTTTGTTAGTGAGTCGGTACATCAAAATAGTCTGTTAACTAAAAAAAGTGAAGTGACTAATTTAACCAGCTCATCATTTGCAACTCAGCTACGCACAAGAAAAATCATAAAAAACAAACAATACCTCCAATGCAAACTCATGTGCTGCTACATCAACTTTGTTGAATGTCAAGATGAGAGGTAACCTTGTCTTATAGAGTATACTACAAGCATACAACATATTGCTCATAAAAGTTGTAGGATCTTCTGAACGAGGTGTATCAACTACATAGGCCACTACAGTGGGAAATGTGGATGCAAAAGCTTCTGTGATGATAGCACCAGAAGCAGACCAGGTAAATATTTCAATCTGACCAGGGGTGTCTACAAGAACATAGTCAAGTTGTTCTGCCCGTCTCTCAATTACAGAAATTACCTGAAGAGATTGAAAAAATAAGATTGAAATAGTGGCAAGTATCAGGTACACAACTTTTGAAATAAGATTGCCTGTTGAAATCACAGCCCAATTGTGCTTAACACTTAGTTTAAAAGGGAGTAACAAGTAAGTAAGTCACAACTCAGTAGTTTCAGAGATTAACAATAAAACTTTACCTCGTCAAACTTGGTGGCAAACAAGTTCAGGGAAGTCAAAATTCCACCGTTAGGGCCAAGGTTAAACTGCTTCATGACTTCTTTGTATTTAACAGTGTCTCTTATATCAATGTTAGCAGCATATGGGAGTGTCATGACGGCAGGGTCAAGATTCATCACATAACCCCTGATGTTTTTCATATGTGTATGGGCAACGAACCTATGCATGAGTGTAGTTTTCCCACTCCCTAAAAACACAAACGAGGATTATATTGAAAGACTTCATCGATAAATAAAGCATAGTACTACATACGAAAAACAATTCCAACCCAAAGTGTTAAATATAAATGCAGAATCACCTGCCATTCCAACAACAATAATGATGACAGGTTTTCTTCTGAAGTTAGGAATTCCATTCCCAGAAGAAGGTCCTTCTATATGCAGCTTGTTCATATTCTCTGTGAGTTCCTCATTTTCTTTTTCCTTTTCCTTGTCTTTTACCTTTAAAACCAACCAGAGGATAAAGAATTCTCATAATCAAAATTTCATTTTGTAATTTAAATCATCAACTTAAAAATAAATGTGAGTTAGGGTTAATCCATTCCAGAATAACAAATTAATAATCCTATGAGACCAGTACGACCTAGTCCAGTGAAGTCAACAACACAATCTAACTTTAAGCAGTGTAGGTCAATTTTCATTTATAGTTCATTTAGTTAAATGACAAAAGAGTGAAAAGAAAGAAGTGTATTGGTACTTGACCACCGGGAGAGTCGCCGGAATCCATTTGCATGGGTGCGTTGTCAAGTTTTGCGCTTCCCGAACCGTCGGCGTCCATTTCCAATTATGACCGCTCTCCGAGGTGGATGTAGGGAGGATTGAATCTGGGCTTTGACGAGGGTTAGAGAAAGTGAAGTTGGGGTTTTAGGGTTTATGAACCAACTCAATGTGTCATAACACTGCCTAAAAACGACGCCTTTAGGTTTATAAATTTTGTTTTTCTTTTTACAAAATTTTAAAATTTCCTTGACCAATATAATATTTGATTATAAATTATTATTGGTGCCCACTCCCATATTGTGGAACAACTTTTTCAGACTAGTATATTTACATGATAAAAAGATAATTTATTCTTACAAAAATATAAGAATACTGTATAATAAACTAGTTAAAATATATGAGTTCGTGTATGTGCATTCATATTTTTATTATATTAAAATATATAAATTTATTATTTTATAAATAATTAACTGAAAAAATAATATAATTTAAAATATATGTTATAATTTTATAAAAATAATATTAAAAGAAATATGTAATTTTTATTTTTTTAAAATAATTTAATTATTTTCAAATTAAAAAAAAATAAAGAATAAAATTATCTAATTACATATCTTCTAGATATCACTCAAATTACTGTCAACAAAATAAATTATAGGTCATATTTTTTGTAACAATATCTGTCTCATCTCCACTTCTTTAAAAAAAATATTTAACTCTTTTATTTGCCTTCTCCTTGTATGTTGTGCATTGACGGTTTAGTGCCAAAAGTGCACTTCTAGGATTTTGACATAAAAAGTCCAAAATCTATCTGGGTATATTTTTATATGTTAGATGTTTGGGAATTTTTTTCATCTCACGATTTCGTCTAATATTTTCATAAAATTTGTAAAAGGCAAAAATCCTTAGTTTCTATTATATTTTTCTCTGTTATTATTATTATTCAAGTCTGTCTTTCTTGGTTTCCTTTCATCATCACTTTTATGAAAATCCAAACAAAGTCTTACTCTATATCTTTTAGCTTTTCTATTTTTTTATTTAGAAAAGTTCAACATTGAAAACTTTTCTGGTTCTTAGCAACATGATTCCTTAATCTATAAACAACTTTCAAATTTAACAACTCATAAGTTTTTTATGAAAAAAAAATGCATTGTATATTCCTTAAATTTATTTTGCAATTAAAAAATTAAAAAATATATATATATATAAAACTTTTTATAAAAAAATATAACTTTTGAATTATATTCGAAAGGAAAAAGACACCTTTCAAATTCACAATATAAAATTTTTCTAGAAAGCAAAAAAAAATTAAAAAAAGAAAAATTTAAACTATGATCACAAAGTGAAGACTTCATAAAGAAAAATATGATAGTGTAAAAAATTTTATATATTTTCATCGAGATTCTAGAACGACTTCTTCCTCCACATCCGTACCTTCATTCTCCACCTTCTTCGTACATTTTTTTAATTTTAAATCTACCTCGCTTTAAAGTGTATAATGTTTGATTTACTCGCATCCAACCTATGACTCCATATGTTTCATATTTAGATTTTTCAAATTATATAACCACTATAAAGAATAATCACCGTGAAGAGTTGTTATCATATCATCTGTATTTGTCATGTCCATCGTATCCATTGTCGGTTACCATTGAAGATGTTGTTAATTGAAGGATAAGGGAGAGGGAAATGGGTGGGTTGTTCAGTGTGGGGTGAAGGGACGATTTTGTGTTTAGTTTATCTTTGAGATATCTCAACCCAACAAATTAAAAAAACTTATTCAATGAGAATGAGTGGGAATCAAAAGAATTAAAATAAGTAAAAAAATTATTTAAACCTACTATTCAATGTGTCATGCATCATCATATTCTTATTTAATGTGGATAAAAAAAAATTATTATGAAAAAAATAGATAAAGTATAAGAAATCTATATAACCTAGTTTGACAAACATATTAATAAAAAAACAATAAGTAATTATGGCACAAAGTTGAAAAACAATCTGAGGTTTGAAATTTTGCATTTTCTATAAAATAGAAAAATTTGTGTTAT
>Ga0209700_103298_pt1 | contig 31168 bp, 8 predicted proteins | sample SiratroredBW_FD_187528 | JGI IMG/M metagenome (GOLD analysis project Ga0209700, IMG submission 187528) | Root nodule microbial communities of legume samples collected from California, USA - Siratro red BW (SPAdes) (version 2) | ecosystem: Host-associated > Plants > Roots > Nodule | place: USA...
TTATTATTCTTTTTATTATTATTATTATTATTATCAATATTACTATTATTATTATTATTATTTTTATTATTGTTATTATTATTACTATTATTATTGTTATTATTATTATTATTATTACTATTATTGTTGTTATTGTTATTGTTAATGGTATTATTTTTGTTATTATTACTATTACTATTATTATTATTATTATTTTTATCTGTGACCGAATTAGTGACCAAAATTAGTGACCGAATCTGTGACCGAATCAGTGACCGTTTTTTCGGTCACTGATTTGGTCACTAGTAGTGACCGATTTTTCGATCACTGATTCGTTCATTGATAGTGACCGATTTTTTCGGTCACTAATTTAAGTTACTATTTAGCAATTTTCTAGTAGTAGAGTTACAACCACAACCTCAAGGAAACAAATGTACTTGCCACTAACATGTGATACTTTGTCAAAATATGAAAAAGATCAGTTTCTGTAGGTGTTTGCAAGGAGTTAAAGTACCACAAGGATACTCTTCAAATATCAAAAGCCTCGTGTTAATGGGAGATTTAAATGAGCTTAAAATCTCATGATTGTCATGTTCTGATGCAAGACCTTCTCTTAATGACTATTTGTGGAATTCTACCAAAAAATGTTAGACAAGTCATCACTCGTCTTTGCCTATTCTTTAATGCTATCTGTAGGAAAGTAATTGATCCTACTAGTTGGATGAATTAGAAAACGAAGCTATCACTATCTTGTGTCAACTAGAGATGTATTTTCCTCTTTTTTTTTGATATTATGGTCCATTTAAATGTTCATCTAGTGAGAAAAATTAGAATATGTGTGCTTGTGTTTTTACAATGGATGTACACAGTTGAACGATGCATGAAGATATTGAAAGGGTATGTGAAGAATCCATATCGTCTACAAGCATCTATTGTTGAGAGATATATTATTGGGGAAGCAATTAAGTTTTGTACAACGTATATGTTTGAAGCAAATGCTATAGGCATACTAAGGTCTTAGTATAAAGGAAGGCATGTAGGCAAAGGCACACAAGGTGTGAGGGTGATTCAAAAAGATCAACATCAGGTACTTTAAGAACACTTGTATATTTTGAACAATACTGATGATGTTCTTCCTTATTTATATGCACACAAAATATTGTTGAAGTAAATGAACTCTCGTACAAATGAGAAATGGTTGTTGACTATGCATAACAAGACGTTTTCGAAATAGTTTAAAGAGAAAATTGGTCAAGAAGATTGTGAAGTTGATGAGTTGAAATGGTTAGCATGAGGACCTAACTTTGATGTTATAACATGGTCTGGATATGATATTAATAAGTTCTCTTTTTATACAAATACTAAGGACGAGAAAAGTACAATGCAAAATAACAGTGTGACCCTTTAGGCAGAGTCAATGCACTCTGCTAATTCAAAAGATAACAATCTTGTGTTGACTACAATAAGTTACTTTGGAGTTATTGCAGAAATATGGGAAGTTGACTATGTCAAATTTAGAGTTTTAGTATTTAAGTGTAAATGGTTTGATAGTAACAGGAGTGCATGTGGTTTTTCCTTGGTTAATCTCGCAAAGAGAGGTTCTAAGGAAGGTCCTTTGATCATGGCTTACCAAGCGAAACAAGTTTTTTATGTGGAAGATGCTTCTAATGAAAGGTGGTCACTTGTCATCAAAGGGAGAAATGAATATGATGGTAATAACCATGATGATTCAAGAGTCCGATATAGTGACAATCCTTCATTCTCAAGACACTTACCTCTAATGAATGAGGAAAATGATGTTGATGAAGTACTTGCTACACGGAATGATCACAATGAAGAAATATGAGAGAACATTATAACACTTCCACAATAGAAATAAGTAATAATTATTGATTTTTTTTCATTTTAAATTTATTTTAAATTTTATTTAATTTGATCATTCATTTTATTTATTTCAAGCATTTATTTTTGTTATTTTTTAAGTTATATATTAAACATGTTTTGATTTTTTGCAAGTCATGGTCAATTTATCAAAGAATACTAGAGAAGCTACATGCTTGAGAGGTCTTGGCATTAGTGTTTGGGTGGTGCTAGAGTCCTAATTGACATAGACCCTCAAACTGGTAGGGCTTCGGACCCTAATCATGCCCAGTTTGTCAGTTATTTGGGTGTCTTAGCACGTTCAAAGGTCTCTATTTTGGTTCCAAACTGGGATCATGTGATTGAAGTAGAAAAAAAATATGATTTGGTAGGATATTTGTGTAAGTAATTCATTTTAAGGTTATTTACATAATGGATTTTTATGTTCTATGTTTAATGACTTATTTGTTTTATTTTGCATACAAACTTTGAGTTTGCGACTTTCAACTACATTAAGAAGAAAATTATGTCATCCACTGCCACAAAATGGAGATAATTCAAGACAAATTTGACTAGTTTCTACATCTATGGAAAATACAAGGGGAGATCCCTATGTGAAAAATATGGTATTGATAAAGAGACTTGGACACAATTTGTTCAAACTCGAGAGGATCCATCTTGGCAGGTTTATTATTTTCATCACAACTCAATTAAATCATATGATGTGACAACTCAATAATACAATTATATTTTTTATTTTGTAGGACAAGAGGAGGAAAGCACAAGACATTCAATATAGGAATGTCACCCCCCATTGACTGTCTCAAGAGGGAGGGCATGATTTATTAAAAGTCTCAGGAGGGAAGGTATGATTTATTAAAAGTCTCAGGAGGGAAGGTATGCTTTATTAAAACAAAAGGTGATGGAAGAAAAGATTAAAAGAATCATCATCTTCTGATAAAGTTATTTGTCCTCCATCCCTTCCTAGTTGACATAAAAAATAGAAGTTGACTAGGACTAAACCGGGAGTGCAGATGACATCTGCAAAGTCTCAAGAGATTGTCTAATGAATTGTAAATGAATAATAAATTCATTGTATATAATGTCTTGTTTTTAGTAATTAGGATTAGCATATTGTATTATTTTTTATAGGATTTCCTAGTGGAGCAAAGCTCATAAGGAAGTTTTGTGTATGTAGGAAGACATGATATATTAACGATAGTTATTGGCACCGAAGAGCACCTTGGTCGTTTCTAGATTGCTTGGTTTGGTGTGGGAGTGAGACAATATTTTGGAGCAGCTTCCCGTTCCAGCTCATCTATGAGTCCAAGTTGATGGAGGAGCTAGCTGCTCAACTCACATAGAGATTCACACCTCAACTATCTGAACAGATAAGAGCACAAGTCACAGATGAAATAAGAGTTGAATTAAGACAATAATTTGACCAGAAGCTTGAATCCATGGACATCTCATGACATCACACTCCTCTACAGTAAGATGTAATACCTACACATGGAAGAGTTAGAACAAAGGAGAGTTGTGCTGCTAAGGACGAGAAGGAGGACACAAACACTGATATTTTCTATCGGTCTAAGCTATTTGTTGGAGATCCTCCTCGTCTGGTGGCAATTGGGAGAGTGTATCCTACAATTTCGACGATCCACACAGTGTCACTCTAAAATAATTTTGCTAGAGTGGTCATTGAAGAAGTTAGACATGCAAATGTCGAGGTGTTAGTGCCCACACCAGAGGTTAGATTTGTGAGGGAGGCACTTGGTATATTTATCATGTGGCCTACACATCTACTTAAGGCCATTTCAAAAAGGCATCAAGCATATTGTCATAATTTCTCTTCATGTTATTTAAATTGATACATTTTTTTTATCTTGCTTACAAAATCGTGGGAGGAAGGAGAAATCACCAATTGTTGGTGATTTTAAGTCCTGAGTTCCAACCACTCCAGGCAAATGTGAATCCAATTTAGGAGTTGCTTAGGATTTCTCACGATTTATTGAAGTTAGTTTGTGTCATTCCTTGAGATGAAACAATCTTTTGTGTGGAAATGGTGTTATATCATTATACATAGTCATGCAAGACGTCTTTGAAATCATCCAAGGAAATCAGTTGCTCAACATTGTAGTCACTCATTTATGGATGATGTAAGTATACTTTTAATGTAGAAATTTTTACATTTTATTTGATGAAATATGTTTCATGAAGCATTTTTACTGATATTGATATTAACAGTGTAGGTACATAAATTAGTTAATTTATAGCATAGGGAATCCTGATATTTATGGATTCCCTGAGCCACAAAGCATACAAAAGTCTGGAAATAAAAGAAACGGAGTGTTAGACTTATATACAAAGATGGATTCAAGAATCGAGAAAGAGGATTTATTTGGCTCTTATTATTCATGCGTAAGTTATACATATCTACATTTATATTTTAAGTAATTCAGAGAACATGAGTAATGAATTGGTTATTTTAGGTCCCATTTGCAACTGATGTTTATCTGTTATGCAGACAACACTGTGGTCTGGTTTTGTTTATTCATTGCAAGGTAAGTTCAGATATGAAGACAATAGTTCATTGGTATGATTTAATTAACAAATAATACATTATTGTTGTTTGTATAATATAATGTAAGTTACCAATCATCCTTATTTTTAGTGCAATTAATGTATGTAATGTACTTAGCGGGAGATCTACATCCACGTCACATAACCTACATTGGATATTTCCTAAGGTATTTAGTTCTTAATTGAACCTATTAAGTTTTTTTCACTTGTTTAATGATTTAAAATTGATGGAATTGTAGTGCAACAAACAACAAGGAAATCGGGAATGTGGATACTATCTGATGTATTGGATGATGACCATATTCTGTGCTTGTATCACTGACTCTTGGGATCAGGTATGAAAATGTTCAAATTATATACACTGATCTTAAAGTTTCATATGATGATGACTAATAACATTATTTTCCTATTTCAACTTTTTTTTAGATACTGAGTCATTGGGCAGTCAAACAATAGAAGAAATTTGCATGGAATGGGAAAGATACTTTATTACAATTAAAAATAATAACTCAGTGTATAGTGTTAGATGTACATATATTAAATTGTTATTTTTCACATTATAAATAATATTGATGTTAGAAATCATAACTGATACATAGATTATTAATACATAGGGTTAGATATACATATATAGATTGTTAGTTTTGACATTGTAAATAATATTGATGTTAACTTAATTATATTTACATAGGTTATAGTTTTGGTTAAAATACTATGTTTTGTAGTTGTTGTTGAATGTGAATGTAAATTGAGTTCTGAATGAAAATCTGGTTCTGAGAAAACTTTTGCAGCTGTAAGGAAAGTAACACTAAATGAAGTTGATCTTTTTTAAAAAAACAACACATTTTACATCGATTATGACCCTAACCGATGTAAAAAGTGCATGGTACATCGGTTAAGGTCACAATCAATGTAGTATGTATCCCAAAATTTCTCCAGCGCAAGAGATACTATATTGGTTGTTGGAAGAACCGATGTAGTACCTCCATTTACATTGGTTGTGTAGCTAACCAATGTAATAGGTCCCATGTGAGTAAAAAATAGAATGGGATACTACATCGGTCGGGAGCCACAACCGATGTAGTATCTCCTCCTACATACAAATCAAATGAGATACTACATCTATTGTGGCTCTCAACCGATGTAGTATCTCTTCGTCAATGCTTCCAGAAAACACTTTGAATAGATACTTTACATCGGTGATTCATCAACGGATATAATTTACCAATATATTACATCGGTTTTAAAGTCGATGTAGAATGTCTTTCAAAAAGTGTTTTTGCTAGTAATAATAATTCTCATTTTATGATTATTTCAATGACAATTTCCGACCAACCTATCTTCTTCCCGTGTTAAAATCAAACCAAGAGGCACAATTCCGCGAAAATAAAGCACGCAATGGGACATGCACTATGCAACTGCAACTTTAAATTGTGTGGTGAATAAGATACACCGGCTCAGTAGCTGACACGACAAAGTAAATTCCGTTATTTTTTTTTGGCTTTTCCTACCTACTGAAATGAACGCAAAAATCCGAGAATAACTTGTTGAAATCGTTCAACCGAAGTTGTAATAATAGGTCATGAGTTGTAGTTACTAAAAAGTGACACGTTCTTTTCCATTTCCCATTTCCAAATCCACCTTCTCTGTGCTCTCCTTTTGCTTGTTCGGCTCTTCAGTGGATCTCCTCTTCCGGTATTTGCAGTGCAGAACCAGCTGGAGTATACCTAAAGGAGTACCAATCACACTTGGTCCCTGTCACAAAAGGTGGAGCATTAACACATCACTTTCTAATACATAGTTTCCTAAGATTTTTGAAAAATTTTTAGTACTATACTATTTATATCAATTATGGTATAATACAAACCGCAACGAAAATGTCCCGAATGAGGAATCCAAAAGTCAGCCACAGTAAACTGGCCAAGAATGAGCAGAGAGATAAAGGTAGTGGCATGAATTCCACACTCTTCGTTTGTATCACTTTCTTCTGCAATATGGTCAAACTCAAGTTTTGTAAACAAGGCTAATCACAAAAATTAAATCACCATGGGAGCAACAAGTGAAGACGTTTCTCTGTTTCTAGGTTAAAATACTTTTAATATCTGTTTCATTTTATTTTATGATAGGTTTGTATATGCAATCATCTTCAAATTGTGTTTATTAAGTTTTTATTAAATAATTTAAATTTTTTAATTAAATATTTTATTATTAAATGTTGAGTGCTTATATGAGAACAAAAAAGTACGTGTCAAATTATTATTTTTCTTTATTTTATTTTCACAAAAAAGTGTTATAACAAATTGGTTTATCTATCAATTATTATAGTGTTGATTTTAGCTTTCTTAAAAATTGCTGTAGCACCAAGTTAATTAATATATAGTGATAACTAATTATTAATTAAATTTTAATATTATTCACATGTGCTTTTGTTTTTTTATAAATTATTGAATTTTATTTTTGTTTCAAACAACCTTTTTAATCCTTTTTCTAAAAGTTCTTTTAGCTTTTTTTTTTTTTTTTTTTTTTTTTTTATTTTTTTTTTTTTTTTTTTTTTTTTTTTTTTTTTTTTTTTATCTCCAACATGGTTTACATTTGATCAGTAAAACTAAGTAATTTTGATAACATTTTTGGTACAAAATCAATAGAAGAAAAGGAAAAGTGACAAAAAGGTTGAAAATTTATTAATAAATTGAAAATGTTTAGAAAAAAGGAAAAGTGAGAGACTAGTGTACTTAAGTTTTTTCTTATATTTGATGATTTTAGCTTTGATTGTTCATTATGGAAGCACACGGTTCCCCTGTTCTGGTTTGCGCTTCCTTGTTCTGTTTAAACTGAACTAAAATTATAACAAGAAAAAGCAGTGTTGAGGTGGAAGAGACTCACCATTACAACCAAAGGGGATGAGTACATTGCTATTGAGACCCCCAAGCCTACGCTACCCACCAGAAGCTTTCGGTGCCGATGATCGTGGAAGGCAAAAGATGATACAATAGCAATGACACAGAACACTATAACAACTGGTAGAGCAGTCATGGCCACCTTCACCTGTCAAATTTCACTTCTTTCAGAAACCATGTAACACTTATGTGAACCATGTCTAGTGGAGACAGATTTTTAGATGTAATACAGAAAAATAAGTCACATGTTTCCTTTAACCTGATTTCCATTTCAGTATTTTGATGGAGTGAGCCATTTGTTAGAGAAAGGTGGTGAAGAAATTAGTATAGGTTTATGACTAATACCCTTTGTTGTTGGAAGAAATTTAATATAATAAAGGCTTGCATGCATGTATCATTGATGTTCCTTAGGTTTTCAACCTTTGGTTTTACTAACGTTTGGAATGAAAAAGTAAAGGACTACATTTGACTTGATCTGATAGAAACCAAATATGCAATTATTACAATAAAACAAGGTATGAAGCTTGAAAAGATTTGAACTTGCCTTTCCTTTGGGTGAAGAGAACCATAGATAAATCAAAACATATGATAGCTCAAAGAGAATTCCAGCTCCATTAACTGTGACCAGAGGGAAATTTTCCCACTTGTTGCTCACCACCGGCAAGCCATACCAAGTGAAAAGGAGACAGTTCAACAGTGCTATGATGTAAGGAATGCACGAAAAATCCTCTGTGCTCCTCTTCTTTATGACCCTTTTGAAGGTAATCCTGCACAAGTAAATCATGGGAAAAATGCCAGTGCTTCATGATCACTAAAAGGAGGTGGTGAAAGCAAGTACGAGTGGTGGAATGGAATGTAACATACGTTGGTGCAGCATACAGAGACACTGAGGCAACATTCCCTGCAAGAAACACCCAAAAAGGTCACATTTTTGTTGAAGACTTGTTAAGGGTCAATAATGCTAAGATAAGGAAAGAATGAACAAAGAATTACCAATGACAGCAACAACCATGCGAAGAGTCTCTGCCATGTTTGGTTCTTTACTCTATTACGAGAAGAGAGTAACACTTAAGAGTTTCTCTCTATGTGTATCACTGAAGAGACCCATGAGGATGGTCTTCTTATAAAGCTTTGAGGGCACTGTTCAACTCCCAAGTGGCAGTGAAAATTTAAAGGTAAATAAGAATATGAAAACAGAATATGAAGAAAAATAATTTGAGAACAAAAAGTAGAAAGGCAGGAAGTGCTGTCTGAGTCTTTAACGAACTTGTGGATGCAAAACATTGTCAAATTCAGAAGCTTTTCCCTCAACTTGCACAATTCTACGGCTAATGTAAATTCCCTTTAGATTTGCTGTTTAAGGGTTAATATTGCAGTATGGCCAGAATACATATTTGGTACTATCTCTGATGAGAGCGGTAGATGGCACTAGATCTGAACCATCCATTTGGACAAAACTACTGAGTGCCATTTAAAATTTGAAGAAGTATAGAATATGTTGGCTATGTTCCTTCTTTGTGTTTTATGGGTGTGATTTGGTAAGTGCCTTCCACTTTTCTATTGGTAAAAGCATTAATACTTCCAATAACGCCATAAAAGACTCACTAAATGGAGTTCTCTGCCCCAGCTGGTGTGGCTTCCATTGTGGGAATTTGTTTCGAACAAAATATAGGATGGAAGAAAAAAAAAAGGCGAATAAATGCAAATTAAAAATAGTTTAGTTGAAGGAAATAATTGAAAATAGAATGAAAAAAAAGAAATTGTTTGATAAAGAAAAATAGTGTAAAAATAATCATCTAAGATTATTTAATTAGTTTAAAAATTGTTTTTCTTATTAATACTATTACTTCATATAGTAATCGGGTCATTCACACTTTTGTATCTTATTTTTTTTTCTGTTTCTCTTTTTCCAATTTTTTTTAATTATTTTGTCTTTGCATCTTCTCTTTAGAATTTGATCACATCTCACATTAAGTGAGGAACCTAATAGCATTTTTGTTTGATCAGATTTCAAATAGCAAAAGTTTTTATTTACTCTAAATTTTATTTTCTTATTTTTTATATTTTTGTTATCAATGTTAGTTGAGAAATTTAATCTAAAGATTCATTATTCTCTTCTTTTTCTTATAATTTTGTCATCAATGTCACTTGAGAAAAGTAATCTTCTCATTTTTATTAAACATATACTAAAATTTTGTTAGTTTAGATATTTTATTCTAGGTTCCTAGATTTTAAATAGTTTTACTATTAGGATTTGAAATTTGCTTTGAAGATAGACATTGTAAGAAAGGAAAAGGATTTACATTTTTTTATATGATATTAAGATAGATGACTTGGATGTGAAGGTGACAGTCACTACATTTTAGTTTTTATGCAAGGATCGTAGTTAGTTGAAAACTGTTTGAACATTTGAATTTGAGTGTTGCTAGGTTTTGTTTAATAAATATTGCTTTCAAATATTTAGAATTGGATTGATATAGTGATTAGATTATGCATGGTACATTATAGAGTTTTCTTAAACTAAGTTTTGAACATGATTTAGATATGTAGAGTTAATTTCTATAACTTTCCTTTTGTCTGTTTCAAGTTTAATGTGAATATAAATATATATACTTTGAGTTTAAGGACCAAGGTTGAACTAAAATGTGTAAAGGATGATGTTTAAACGAATTATGATTTGGATTGATCATTTTGAATTGTTTATAAATTGTACTATTAGAATGTTGTTGAAAAATAATTTTGAAAACTGATTTGATTTTGTTGCCAAAACTGATATTTCTTATATTTCAGTCACTATACCATTTTTTACTTTAGGCAACGACCCAAAAGTGTTGCCTAAAACCAAAAAACGGTTGCCTAAATCATAGGTAACACTTTGGAAACAATTTTGCAATCGTAGGGTATGTATTTGTTGCCGTGGATTATAGGCGACATTTTTTTCTCTAAGGCGACATTTTTTGTCAAATTGTTGCTTATAATGCTACATTAGGCAACACTTTTCAACCAACTTTTAGGCAACACTTTTACTAAGACAATGCTTTCTGGAATGTTGTCAATTGTTTGCGCAACATTTTTTTACCTGTTACCTATTGTTTAAGAAGCTTTTTTGTCCTATTGCCTATTGTTTGGGCTACACATATTTATATTTGCCTATTGTTTAGACCACGCTTATTTACCTATTGCCTATTGTTTAGGCCACACTTATTTACCTGTTGTCTGTTATTTAGACCACACTTATTTAGTTGTTGTCTATTGTTTAGGCCACGCTTATTTACATATTCCCTATTGTTTGCTTCACGTTTATTTATTTGTTGCCTATGTAGTTTTCAAATCCCGTCTAATTGTATATTTATTCCAAACACAATATTTTTAAAATTTTAATTATTCATTTATTTATAATATTTTAAAATTTTGTATTGATATAATATTTTTTCAAACAAACAATATAAACATAATAATTTAATCAATAATTATATAAATAAAAATCAATAATAATGATAATAAGAAAAATATATTTCAAAGTGCAATTTGAATTTGTTTTTATAAGTTACATACATAGACGATGCTTGCTTAACTAGAATTCAAAATAGTTAGCACCAGATCATTTAAAGTAAATGACAACAAACATTCACTCAATAATTTCCTATCATTCATCTACTTCTTCCTCGTCTTCAATATGATCTTCAATTCCAACCTGAAATTAAACATGCATAAAACAAGTAAATACTCATAAGCAAAACTAAGAAATTATGAATAATCAAGTTGCCAAATTCCTTTGGTTAAATGTAAAAACTATACAATTAGAATCATGCAACCAGAATTAACTCTTCATCCAAGTTGGATTTAGGAGTGAAAACCACAATATGTCGTGATGGGGCAAGGTTATAGTGTTGCACATAATTTCAAACAATTGTGGCATTTGATTTAGTAATGATCCCAAGTAAATAATTCCAAACAATATACATTTAAATAAGATATTGGCCCACATTTCCAAAGGTGTGGTCTAAACTGACCTTCACCTTTTAAGCAACATTTTTTACGTGTATCGTGGCAATTCTTGAAATAAAAATGACTTTTTAAGCAACGTGTAAAAATTGTTGCTTACTGTGGTTTTAGGTAATGTTTTCTTGCCGTTGTGGTATAAGTGTTACCTAAAGCCAAAAATGGTGTAGTGACTTAAGTGAAGAATTTTTCCTTAGGTGAATATAGACAAAGATTCAGAACTTACTCTTGGCCTTATTTTTGCTCAAGTGACTAAAAATCAATGTTGTTTTCAAGCCTGTTTTAGGTTAAGAGAAGAATTTTTCGCTCAAGCAAAAGCAACACTGCAACTCAACCCAATGTCTACTCAAACAAAGAAACTTTTGCTCAAGCGAGGAGATTTGGCTCAAGTGAAATTTTTTCTTTGCTTATAGAAATATTTTTTTTTTCTGGTCTCTTTAACTAATTGAATATGAATGCTTTGATAAATGTAAAATGAATATTAATTTTTATTTTTGATTGATTAGTGGTTTTGTTTAAATGAGTTGTATTGTATGATAATGATGACGAAGATTGATGAAATTTTTATGAATTAGGGATCACACATCTGGGATAACATGTGAAATATTGTTTGTTTTGTATATTAAGTATTGACACTTATGTTGTAACAGAAATTTCCTTGGCTTCACTAATGATCTAAGTCACACAAACTAAGATATCAGGTGGTGAGAAGTTGAATTGGAAGTTCTTACACACCGTGACATGTGTAGATGTGCAGCTTAGGTAGTAAGGAACTTATCCTGATCCATTATTTTTTTGGTTTGATTGTAGATCTAAGTCTTGGATTTTATCAAATATTAGTCTCTAGTAGAACATACTTGATATTTCATTTGTTGAATATCCTTTGATATATAGATCCATGTATAGTCTATATAGTTTCTGTATATTTATATTGGATTGAAATTTTTGATTTTTCATGGATTGCTAATAAATTTGTTTCCTTTAGTATAAATTTTCTCATGCTAAAAATTCTTTCCATAGAGGTGTTGTATGTGTGGTGACCTAGTATGCTTGTATTGCATACATGGATATATATTGATGTAGGTGGAGAAGCAACATATATGGAAAGACTATTTTTTCTTTTCTTTCGGAAATGTTTATATATATATATATATATATATATATATATATATATATATATATATATATATATATATATATATATATATATCATGTGTATATTTAAGTTGTATTTTGAAATACATTATGCTTTGTAGAGACACTCTGTTAATTAGATTTATAATACACTGGATTATTTATTTTGTTGTGTTATATTTCACTTAATAACGCTGTTTATAGTAAAATATAGTTGTTTTCTTATAAGGAAATAAAAAGTATAAACTCAACTTTCTTTCTTTCTTTTCACATCTTCCCACTCTTTTCTTTCCAGTTAAATTATCTTCTATTCATTTCATTTCTTTTCATCATTTATCAATTGTGATAATTGTTTCAAATTTTGTTTATGCTTAATATGATTAGAAAAAAAATCAAATGCATGACCATTTCCTATATAGAATGTTTCAATTTTTCCGTGACATTGTTTTTATATAATTTATTTGTAACTTTTTTATTTTATTTTTTATATTGTGTAATTTGGTATTTTAAAGGGTTTTTATATAAATTATATTTTTTATATTATTGTCTTATTTAATTTTTTTTCACCGATCTTTTATTTATTTATTTTTTCAATCGTTCTTAATATATTTGTTAATGTGTAACTAGATTATAATGTAGTAATTGATTGATTTTTTTTAATTATAGTTTGAGTAAATTATTTTATTGAATTATAAGTGTTTTTTGGTTAAAGTAAATAATCTCATGCAAGTTTCAACGAAGTAGTGTCATATTTGATGTTTACAAAAACACATTATCCTCATTAATAGAATTGCACACAATAACCCGCTTGACTATAACACAAATTTGAGTAAATATCATACAAGCTTACAAAATTGTGAAACCAATAATCAATCTCTCTAAGCAAAGAAGTATACCATGTATAGGTATAGGAATGATGTTGTGTAAAAGCATGCTAGAGAGCACCAATAAATAGGTTTAACTCTAGCTATGATAGAAATAATTTTGCTTTTTCAAGTTGCGAGTTTAAGCATTTTGCGACCTTTTTAAGCAACACACAAATGTCTAGCACAATGAGCTAAAGACACAAAACATATTGAGAAGAAACTTTGTAGAAACAATAATGATACTAATCTATTTGTAGAACTTATTATGGAATCTAAACACATGAAACACATGAGAAGAAACTTCCATACCATTGTATCAAAAGTCTTTATAATGTCAACCTTAAATGTTTCCACCATGTACTTTCTGATTAATAACCTCATAAGCGACTCATGTAATCTTTTATACTCCCTTGCTAAAATCATTTTTTTAAGAAGAAAAATATTATGAACCACCTTAAATATATCCACGTGAACTTTTGATATAATCTTAAGATAGAAATTAGTCACAACACTAGTAGAAAAACCACATTTAATCGCGGTTCTACAAGACTTACAACCACGGTTCTGGGACCGTGATAGACCGAACTACATTAAAAAGTATTGAAGATACCATTGCGTTTATATAACCGTGGTAGAAAGTATAACATACCACCGCGGTTCTTATTGCAACCGCGGTGGTAAATTCAATTTAAAAAAAAAAAAAACAGTGACGCCACCGTCTCATCCTCCAGCCAACTCCGCCGATGCACCTCTGCCTCCAGATCCAGCGCCGCGAACACGACCTCCGCCTCCAGTGAAAGCCAAGGAAGACGAAGACGAAGAGAATGACGTGATACCTTTGATGAACTTGTTGGTTGTCTTGCGGCGGTGAATGGTGGCAAAGACGCAGAGGAGGAGGCTAAGGGTCGACGACAGCCGTGAAGGAGCTTACAGCCAGGTTGGGCCACGGAGGTGGAGTGGTGAGGTGTTTGTCACCTGAAATATAGCAAACGGTCTTGTAAAAGCAAATTGCAACAACAAATCAGAGGCACAGAAACATAGACACACTGATTCAGTGTGAAAATTACGAAGCAGAGAGAAAGGGGAAGAGAGTGAATGCCTTGGAAGGAGGAAGAATTTCAGAGTAGAAGCAGGGAAGGCCACCTCGTGACTGGTCTCCATAATCGGAGGAGGAAGAGAATGTCATTGCACGCATCGTCAGGCTTCGGAGCCATGACCGATTCACAAAGCGAGGGGTTATGCCTCCTAGGGTTTGCAACATTTCTCTTCTGGTGGCGGAAGAAGAAAAAGAAGAAGAAGAGACCTTAGTGGCGGGGGTGGCGAGACTGCTCAAGAGAAAGAAAGGAAGAGATGGCACTGCGCGACGATGAGGCTGCTAGAGAGAGGGAGGAAGACGAAAGCGAGAGGAAGGAAGAGGTAAAAATATAAAACCCCTAAAACAAGGGATACGACCACGGTTGTTAGTGGGAACCGCGCTCATATCCCACATACCACCGTGGTTGTTTAAACAACCGCCCTTGTATCTTCCTGCAAGTTTTCAATTATAAATATTTGTGTGCCTTACCATCATGGTTCTCGCTCCAACCGCGGTGGTATCTCCTGCAACATTAATACAATTGTCGTTGTTGTGTACAACTGCAGTGGTATGGTTGCACTTAATTTAAAAAATGTCACCACGTTGTTTTTAATTGCGGTTCCCTCTTAATCATGATGATATCCTACCGTGTAATGTCTTTTTTATACTAGTGCAATGTTTATGAATTCCTTAACACTATCAAAATTCAAAATAAGGAACAAAATATTTGAATTAATTTTGAAGAGGATCCAATCTTAAAGAAAAGACTGTGAACAACATCCTTATATATAACATCTCAATGAATATGGTAGAGAAGGAACCTCCAAAATCATCAAGACTAAAAGCAGTAACACCATTCAGAAAAGTAAATGACATTTTTTCACTTACTCTTAAGTAGGGCACTAATGACCATATGATTAACTAGGAGTGAAATCACTTAATGAATGAGATTATTAGGAGCAATCCTACAATATATGATAATGAATTATGAAGAAAACAAGTCAAAGAAGAGTTATAACAAGAAGAATGACAAAGACAAGAAAAAAAGAAGTGAAACAATCAAGGAAACAAGACTACAAAGTTAGATTAAAAGTTTTTAAGAAGAACATGAAGATTCTTGAAATAATGTAAATAGGAACATAATTTCATTGTATTATTTCTTTAGCTTAGGTTGTGGACGAGTAGCTTTGTTTGGAAAAGAGATAAGTTAGCCAACCTAAAGTGGCTTAAATAGCATAGTTTCCCTTGTTTGGTTTTAAATTCTCAAGTCTTCTAATTTAAACCCAAACCTAGAAGCCTCACTTGTAAACATAACTTTGAGTTTTAATATAATTGAGAGTATTTGTAATGGTTGTTATTCTTTTTCTTTCTTGATGAGTTTTTATCTTGAGTAGAAACTCAAAGACAATCCTCCTATTTCTTGCATGTCACTTGAAATGTGGCACATTTTCAAGTGCATCACTAATCATCTTAGAACTTTCTATAGTGAAGCTAACTTGAACAAAGATAAAGTATTATTTCTTGATAATTTCTTTATTACTCATCGTTGTTCTTTCTTATCTTATCTATTGAGAACCTTAACCAAATTCTCCTTTACTTTTCACAATTCAAAACCAACCTCAAATTACTTAGAACTCTTCTATTCACATCTAGAAACTTGACCAATATAAAAAAATTATGATAATAAAATTATTATAAATCATTTAAAAAAAATAACATTGTCTATGTGCTAAATCTAGTAAAAAATTAAAAAAAATAACTAAAATGTCGTATTAAACATAACCTTAGACACTTCCTCTAATGATTGTGATACCCATACTGTAAATGAAGTTAAATCACATTAACACATCAATGGACAGCAAGTTTACAACTATGTCATTGGCATATTGTCGTTTGTCAAATATGTCAGTTAATTATTTAACAAAAACTAATATTGGAATTAAATCGCGTGATTATAACACCAAATACTTAATTCATGCAATTATAAAATAAAATAACAAAAAAATGTCCAGTTAAAATACAAGGACTGAAATTACATTCAAGACTATCATTATTATCACACTTCGGTTTTATTCTACAGCAAGCAAACAAGTGTATCAGATGCACATGTCTAGTTAATGGCTAAAACCAACGCAATGAACATCAAGAAAAAAGGAAATAAAATCAGATTTTACAATTGCATGATTTAGATTTTATTATTCTCATTCACGCATCACCAAGAATTCTTTGAACCTTAAGAACAATTTGCAATATATGGAATATAAAACTCATCTGACAGAAAGGATTTTCATGATGCGAAGTTAACCAACTCAGTTGCTGAACACTATTCCAGTCCACTGCTCCAAAAAGTGGGTTTATCGTGAATGACGACGGTGATGCCTCAGGATTATGAAAGAAAAAATTATAGTAACCACAAATTAAGGTGAATATCATTCTGGTTTGACACTTGAACATATACCTTCTCATTATCCAATGTGAACAAGTAAAAAATATGTTTTAATTGTACTTTAATTCTCACTTTGTAACAGTCTAATTTTATTTGAAGATAGATTTTAATACAGCTCTAAGCATTAAAGCATGCAATTTTTAATCTTTCAAAATTTGTATTAATTAGTATAAGTGAACGAGTTCAAAACTTATAAAAGTATTCATGTTTTACAATTATCATGTTTAAGACATTTTATTGACTTGAAGTTGATGTGTCCACCAAGTTAGATCTGTGTATTCATAACCTTTACAAAAGTTAATTAAATTTGAATAATCATAATGTCTTATAGTTTATTTTTTTCGTTAGAATTATCTTTTCAATTATTTTTTAAAAATAATTTAATATAATTATTTTCATAAATTTTATTATAACCACCTTAATATACATTATATTTATTAATCATGTGACGTGTACTTTCATTAACAAGTTACTTTTAATTGATAACATGTTATCTCTTCTTCGTATGACCCATGTTATTAGTTTCAATGTTAATATGATAAAAATAAACTGTATAATTAAAAAAAAAGTCAAATTAAAAAAATTTTAAATAATAAAAAATAAAAACATAATAATAGATAAAAATATTAAAAAATAAACTTTAAATTTAATTCATTATTGTAAAATCAGTTTCTAAAATAAAGTTTTTATTTTTTTATTTCGAAACTCTCTAATTAGTGTGTAGAATTTTCAACATATTTTTTTATGTTTGAGATTTTTTAATTTATATATGAGATTATGTTCAAGAGTAGTCTAATAAACTCAATAACTTTATTAAAATAGATTTTGAGATCATTTAAGAAGATAAATTTTAAATTTAATTTAATTTTATAAAATTAATTAATAAAATAATATTTATACTTAATTATGCGTAATTGTAATTATATTTAGAATACTTGAAAACTCAATTAATAGAAAGCAATTATAAAAAATAAAAATTGATGAGGGTGTGATCTTAAACGCCCTTTCTTTCTGTTAGTCTTGTCAATGTACCCTTTCATTTGGTAATGGCCTTATAACAGTCTGGAAATTAATATCCGCAAATGAGACAACAGCAAAGGGTTTCTGATGCTTTGTGATGTTGTAATTCGCAAGAAGAATATTATTTAATGACTTAGAACTTGCAATGTCGCAGCTTGCACTGCTATCCATACAATAATCATTCCCATTGCATGATTCAACTGCAGCTACCCACTGTGCCAAATTTACAGCACCACTTTCTTTTGACTTCAATCACTGCAACTTTTATGATGCACATAGGGAACTGAATAAGGAATATTATGATGCACATAGGGAACTGAATAAAGAATATATTCTCAGTTAGTAGCTATCTTACGTTAGTCTTTTATTTTTTTTTATTAAAAATAAATTTATCTTAGTAACTTTAAATGAAGACCACGTTAAACTTGTGAGTAGTTGCTGAATTATACTTTTAGTTGTTTACAATACTGACCTCATTTTTTTGTTCTATTTTCCTAACTGTGATTAAGAAAATAATTTAATTTCGATAGTGAATATTTTTATACTCTTAACTAATTAAAAAATATTATTATAGATATAGTTTTAAAAGTAATTATTAAAATTTTTAAAATAGTATATAATAATCTATGTAAAAATGTGACATCTAACTCTATAACTGCTGTGAAGAAAAAATTAAAAGGAAAAATGTATGTTGTTAAAATGAGTCATACAGTTAAAAAAAATTAATGGATGAAAAAAATAAATTCTGTAATTTTTATTAATTAATGTTCAACAATAAAGCACAAATATAAATATGTTTTATTAAAATAATCACTTTAAGAAAATTATTATTATCGTTTGAAATATTATTGATGGATAAAATTTTATCGGTAAAATATCATTATTGATAAATTTTAACAATGAAATTTTTTACGGTAAATTTATCGATATATTTATCAATGGATATAATCCATCTGTAATTATCGACAAATTTACCGAAAAACAAAATTACCGTAAAATTATCCATCAATAAATAAACCATCAATTTATTAATAGATTAAATTCATCGATAAATTAACCGTCAATTTATCAATGAATTAATCTGTAGGTAAATCACCCGGCAAGTTAATGACAGATTTAATCCTTCAATAATGATAATAAATATTAATAATAATAATATTACTAATAATATCAATAATATTAATAATTATTATTATTACAGTAATAATAATAATAAATAATAAATTAATATTATTATTATTATTATTATTGTAATTGTAATAATAAGTATAATAATAATCATAACATGACAAAAAATTTGTTATGGTCTGGTGGTTATGACTTTTGTCAAACTGTTGAGAGGTCCTGATGGTTGTAGATTTTGTTAAGCTTGAACGAAATGAAGGAGTGGACTGGATTTGCAAAAGCATGAGAAAATATTAGAGAGTCTACGGTATGAAAGATTCTAGAGTGAGGTTAGACCAACACATTAGGAGGAATCTATAAGTGGTCTAGAAAGAAAACTACTCTAAGAAGAACTTTAGAATAAGTATGAAGAGTCAATTGGATAACATTTCATTCTCATTCAAAGTTGGAATTTACAAGAGCATGACACTCCTATTTATAAGCTTATAGATGTCTAAGAAGCTTGTAGGAGAAGCTTCTAACCCTAACCCTAACCCTAACTTGTTGGAGAAGCTTCTCCACCCTACCTTATTGCCCAAGGCACCAAAATCCTCTCAAATGAGAGGTTGTCAAGTGGCACAAGGAGAAAACATCTTCAAACCCTAGGTTAACCTTAACTTAGCGCCCAACCTAGGTTTTTTACCCTAGTTTTTCCTTTGTATAAGAAAGAAACAAGCTTATGTGGGCTAAGTTTTAGGCTTAATTGAGGGTTTGAGCCCTAAGATACAACCCTCCTCATTAGGGAAGTCAAAACATTATTTGAGGAGTTCAAAATGGAGTCAAACATGGTCTATCACAAGCCTACATGACTATGCATGCATCAAGGAAGCTTTGGAACTTATAAACACTTGGAAAATACAATATTTGAGCAATATGAGACTTAGGACATGTGTATGTGCAAAAATTACAAGTGTAGATTTGAGCAACATGTTGCGTTAAATTCCATGAAACTATTGCAATCAAATTCAATCTTCTAGTTAATCATGTTGGATAAGTCTTCATCAATTAGTATTTTAGTAACGTGGAATAAAAAGTGAACTCCATCTATGAATCAATGTTGACGACAATATAATTTATGTAGTTGCACGTCGTGGAAAACTCCAAACACATTGGACACTAATTGAATGAGACTTAAAAGGGAACACTCATAGTTGGTATAACGGGTCTTCAAAACTTTAGGAATAGGAGATTTGAAGTATAAAACCTTCGGTATGGATGCAAAACAACCATTGAAATGGAAAATGCTACAAATGAGTTCTTATTGTTCAAAGAAGTAGCTAACATTGTCGTGTATCACAATGTTAACGAAGAAAGAAATATTTTTATTGACTATTTTCTCATTATTAGAATGACTAACATTAACATGAGAGATGATAAATTTATAGATAATGACTTTTAACGTATGACACCTGATAGGCATTAATGACCCTTTCAGGCTTTTTTTATAGTGACACAATGTACAAACCAATCCAATACCTTCTAACGGATGGTCCACATTAAATGGTCGAGACCTGGCACACTGAACATAGAATAAGATATGACATGCATGGATGACTCTTTTAGACTTTTTTAGAGTGACGTAACACATGGATCAACGAACCACCTTTTAAAAAGATGGTCTAGATTAAATGATCGCAAATGAATGCAAAGGATTGAACAACACACTGAACGAGACCTAACATGCATTAATGACCCTTTCAGACTCTTTTCATATTGACACAATGTATAGATCAATGCACTATCATTCAACGAATGGTTCAGATTAAATGGTTGTGGGTGAATACACAAGATTGAACGTCACACTGAATAAGACCTGACATGCATGAATAACCCTTTCATTCCTTTTTAGAGTGACACGACACATAAATCAAAGCATCACCTTTTAATGGATGGTCAAGATTAAATGCTTGTAGATGAATGTCAATGGAATCCAATATTGGTGGTGAAGCTCCTAGATAGTATCATTTAACCTTAAAATCTATTTCGTCGTTAATATATCTTTCGAGTATAGTTATAAGTAGTGGAATTGACAAGAATCTTATTCATTACTATGATTTATGATACACAAGCACAATAACAACTTGATTTAAAGTTGAATAACCAAAACAAATAACAACAACATACAAAAAATAGAACATAAAACAACCATTGACATTTCATGGAATGGTTGATATTTTGTTGATTGGTGGGCGCATACAGAATAAAACTTCATCAATAGACCTTGTAAATGTTGTGTTAAATTCCATGACACTATTGCTATCAAATTCAATCTTCTAGTTAATCATATTGGATAAGTCTTCATCAATTAGTATTTTAGTAACATGGTATGAAAAGTGACATCCATCTATGAGTCGTGGTTGACGATAATGTAATTTATGTAATTGTGCATCATGGCAAGCTCCAAACGTGTTGGACACCTCGAATGAGACTAAAAGGGGAACAATAGTAGTAAGTCCTCAAAATTTTAGGAATAGGAGATCTGAAGTATGTCTTTTGGTATCGATGCAAAAGGGCCATTGAAATGGAAAAGTGCTATAAATGAATTCTTATTGTTCGAAGAAGTAGTTGACATTATCACAAAGTCAAGGTACAAAGAAATAATTGTATTAACTATTTTTTCACTAAAGGAATGACTAACATTAACTCAAGAGGTGATAAATTTTTAGATCATGAGTTTTAACAGATGTCACCTAATAGACACTGATGACTCTTTCAGGGTTTTTATTTTTTTATAGTAAAGCCATGCATAGATCAGTCCATCACCTTTTAATGGATAGTCCAAATTAAATGGTCGAGACTTGGTACACTAAACACTAAACGAGACCTAGCACGCATAGATAATTCTTTTAGACTTTTAGAGTGCCAGAACACATATATCAATGCACCATCTTTTAACGGGTGGTCTAGATTAAATGGTCATAAATGAACGCGCAAGATTAAATGTCACATTAAATGAGACTTCACACGCATTGATGACCCTTTCAAGCTTTTTTCATAGTGATGCAATGCATAGATCAATGCACTTCCTTTCAGTGAATGGTCTGGATTAAATGGTGGTAGATGAACACACAAGATTGAACGTCACACTAAACGAGATTTGACACATATTGATGATCCTTTCAGCTTTTTTTAGAGTGACGCAACACATAAATCAATACACCACCTTTTAACGAATGGTTGTAAATGGATGCATAGGATTGAACATCACACTGAACAAGACCTGATAAGCATTAATGACCCTTTTAGACTTTTTCAAAGTGACACAACATATAGATCAGTGCATCACGTTTTAACGGATGGTCTAGGTTAAATGGTTGTAAATGAACACACAGGATTGAAGTCACACTGAACGAGACCTGACACACATTGATGACTCTTTTTGGCTTATTTAGAGTGACACAGTGCATAGATCAATACACCACCTTTTAACAAAAGGTTGAGGAGATCCAAAGTTTTTTAACGTATAGTATTCAACTTATAAAAGTAGACCACCAACTTCAATATTCTTCTATATATAGGTCCAATTTCATGTTACACTCTGTTGAACATTAGACGGTCCAAAGTCCCTTTAGAGGATCAAATCATTTGATAAAGTTTTGATGATAACAAAACTCAAGTATACATTTATATTTGATGACTTATACACATTGGTATTTAACATTATTATTATTATTAAAGCAAGAGACACATGGTCCATAAAGAGATAAGTTTTCTTACTATTTACTTTTATGCGTTATTGATTTGATTTAAATTGATTTTATATCATATTGTGCTTTAATGTTCAGATTTGTTCATAATGGAAATTATTCAAATTATTATGAAATATTTAAATGTGATTACTTGATTTTATATCATATTGTGCTTTAATGTTTAATGTTCAGATGTGTTCATAATGGAAATTATTCAAATTATTGATGAGTATCTCAAATATAATTTCTTTATATTATTTTTAAATTATTTCCGATACAGACTTAATTAAGTTTAATGTAGTATGAAAATTAGAGAAATATTTCCAGTTTGAGCTCCATACATCAGAAAGTCAAGATTGCTCTGTTCAAGCATCCCAACGGCTAGTTTCTAAAAAGTTATATATAGAGGAGCAATTTCAAGTTGAAGAATAAGAAGCAAAAAGAGAAATACATCATATAATACATTGAAGAAAATATACTGAGTGTCTATTTTCAATTTGCTATTGAGAGCATATAAAGTTTGGGTTGTGTGAAACTATTGTGTAATTCTTCACCATTGTGAAGTAAACCCTTGTGAGCTTTCATTGTTCTTTCTTTTGAGAGTGTTTCTTTAATTCTTGAGTGATCTTGATCTCAGGGGGAGATTGGGACTGGTATAACCTGGAGAGGTTTGTGTACTCGTGATAACCTGGAGAGGTTTGTGTACTCGTTGTAATTATTGACTGAATAGTGGAACCTTTTGAACGGTTTGTTCAAGGGAGAACTAGACGTAGCCCAAGAGATTAGGGCGAACCAGTATAAAACTGCTTTATCTTTGCTTATATATTTTTGCCTTGGTTGGTGGTTTCCATTTATAGCGAATTGAGGTCAAACTCTATTCAACCCCCTCCTTCTAGAACCAGTTGTTCCTACACACTCTTTTTACTTCACAATCTAGACTTAAATTTTATACTTCAACTACATTGTTTCAAGTGGCTTTAACTACTATAAATTGTTGTTGTAGAAGCAACAACAACATAAATCTGCCTCCACATACGAGAAAGTGCAAGCACATCTAGACTAAGGAGGGATTAGAAGGAACTTGAAAAATATGATAGCTTGGAAAATATGTAAAGAAATAACAAACCTCAAACAACATTGAAAAGGAGAAGAAACTACATACAAATTTTCCTTTCCTCGCTTAGTATACATTCATTTTATTTACTCTCAGACTAAGAGTTTCATCCTTTTATTACTTTTTATCCCTGCCGCATGATCAACTAAAATTTAATCAGGTGATATCTTGATGGAATAAAAAAGCCATATATTTATAAAAGGTAGAATGCTTTATTAGACAAAATGACAAGATAGGAATACTCAGGTTTCCTTCTTCATCTTTATCTCTATTCGAAAGTTTAAATTGATATGGAAGTTCTTTTTTGTGGTGAATTTTCATCCACTATTTTGGTGAATATTATTCTGAACATAAAAGTCTGAGTTACTAAGCAAACCCGTGTGACAAATAAAGGGGTGTTAGTATCAATGTCAGTGTAGATTTTGTTCTTCTAACATAAACAGTACGCGTTAACAGAGATATATGGGGTTAGGAATATATTCTATGTTCTCAGTGGAATGATAGTGAGTTAAAAACACACTGTGTGCTGCTGCAGATCCATGCATGCACTTCACTGAATATGCACATGTGAGGCATTCCCCCTGCTCCAGATTAATTTACCAATGGTGTTGATCAAAATCTGGATATTCTATCATTATTGCTCAATTTATTTCAGTTTTTTGTCTTTCGATACTTTTTAGTCATTTATAAATAACTGACTTTTTATTTCCGTATTATCTAATTCTTATTTTTTTTCATTCCTTAAAATCCACAATATATATTTTAATCTTTGTTACAGTTGCCAATTACTTATATAAAGTCAAAGCTACGCCTTTGTTATTTTAATCTTTTACACTGACATCAGGAAGATTAATTACTATAGGAAAATTTGACTTACTATCTTTTTATGAGATTATTTAACTACATTTTTTTTTTTCATTTATATCAATTGTTGAATATGTAACCAAAACTATATCAATCAATTATTATAGAATTGTTTGATCTCGTTCTTAGATGGGTAAATTAGATAACCTTTTTGCTAATAATCATAATCTTCTTGCCTATAATCACAAATGCAGAACAGAACACACATGAAGCATCAGGTAATACTATATCCTATTATTGTACAATCTGATTGTTATTATTTCCTTTTCTATTTGATGTTCACATTATGTTGGTTTGGTGCATCTAATACACATATTTTGCTTGCTCAGAAGACAAACGAAGTGTGATAGTAATGAAAACATAAAAGGATGCCACCTCCCTTCTGAAGTGGAACAGTGAAAATCTACCCCATGAATGATGATGATTTATTTTTCCTTTCTTGCTTTTCTTAATACTTCAAAAACAAATATGAAAATGATGTTTTCTTTCTTGACACAAGTAAACTCTCAAGAGTCATCCAGAATGATCTTATTCCGTGGCATGCTAAATAAATTGTCATATCTCATATCTCTAGAAATGGAAGTCACATCATCAAGAAGCCTTCATCTAGTAACTTTTTTTTAGGGCATTATTGGTGTTATTAATACTTTACCAACACAAAAGCAGAAGAATCAGACCCTTTCAAACAAGAATTTTAAACGACACGCAGGGAATTTGTCAAGAGTGGATGCTACAAATCAAGAGCAATCTACTACTCTCTAATAGGATGGTAGCAAATATGCAACCAGCTATACCGTAATATTAGCCCTTAAACGGCAAAACAAGTGGAGGGAAAATATTCTCAATTTGAACAAAGTTTTGCATCCACAAGTTTATTAAAGCAGCAGATAACACTTCTTTATCTCTCTTCTTTTTTTTTCCAATTTTTCTTTATCTTCTATTTTCATGTTCATATTTTACTGTAATGTTTTAACCGCCACTTGGCGATGAATAGTTTCAGAAAATGCCTTATAAATAGGGTATTGTCAGGTCTCTTCAGTTGTACACATAAACTTCATCTCATTTCATTATAGGGTCAAGAACAAAACATGACAGTAACCCTTTGTATGGTTGTTGCTGTTCTTGGTACTTGTTTCTTTATTCATTCCTTAGCCTCTTAGTATCATTGACTGTACGTTTTAGCAGAAAATAATGACCCTTTGCTGTTTCTTGCAGGAAATGTTGCCTCAATGTCTCTTTACGCTGCACCAACGTATGTTATCTTCCTCCACTCCATACTTGTTTCACCTTCTCATTTTGTTATCATGAAGCAATGGCTTCTTATGATTTTGCTTATGCAGGGTTACCTTCAAAAGGGTCATAAGGAAGAAAAGCACAGAAGAGTTTTCATGCATTCCTTACATCATAGCCCTCATGAACAGTCTTCTTTACACTTGGTACGGATTGCCAATCATAAGCAACAAGTGGGAAAATTTTCCTCTGGTCACAGTTAATGGAGTTGGGGTTCTCTTTGAACTATCTTACATTCTCATCTATTTCTGGTTTTCTTTACCTAAAGCAAAGGCAAGTTTATTTATATTCTACCACCCTCTTTTAAGACCATGTTATTTTCTTCATGTATAAAACATCCTTTTAAATCTTAAAAGCATATTTCAAGTTTAAATCAAAGGATTCAACATTCAAACAAATTCATCAACAATAAATTATGGAAACAAATTTAAAAAATTAAAATATTACTTCCAATTCAAAATTTTAAAATTTTCTTTTTTTAGAAAATATAGGTGTAAAATACTAGAGTAAATAAATAATATATTATTTTTAAGATGTTGAGTTAAATATAAAGTGTGTTAAGATTTTCAAATTAGAAGTAGTATTGTTATCTCTAATATATATTTCGTCATGGTTCATTAATATCAAATGGTCCCATTTTCTCACGTCAATCCCCAGAAGAGAATCCAACAAGTATGGAGTTTATTATATTAATTTTATTTAAAAAAAGACAAAAGTAATGGTCAAACATTAACTCCGGTGACAAACTCGAAAAAAAAAATCTTAAACCATCAAAATACATGAAATAAAAACTAGATAAAAGCATCAATAACGTGAGAAACACATATTTGGATTTGTGCATGAACAATATTTATGTGTTCTACTGTAAGAAATAACCCGTTTTTCTCTCTACCATCATTCATGGTTCACATATATAGCTATATGGTTTCTGAAACACATGAAAGTTTCCAGGTGAAGGTGGGCATGATAGCAGCAGCAGTTCTTACAGTGGTCGGTGTCATTGTCATTGTATCAACTTTTGCCATCCCAGATCATCGTCACCGAAAGCTTTTGGTGGGTAGCATAAGCTTGGGGGTCTCAATAGCACTCTATGCATCGCCTTTGGTTGCAATGGTGAGCCATGTTTGGATCAAAAGAATATTTAGCAAAATAACATAAGTTTCATCATAAAAGAAAAAGAGAAATATGGTCTTCATATGTTTGTTAACTGGTGTTAGATAATTTTGTTATATTCATATTGCAGAAGAAAGTTATAGAAACGAAGAGTGTGGAATTCATGCCGCTACCGTTATCTTTGAGCTCGTTATTGGCCAGTTTATTGTGGATGACTTATGGACTCCTCATTCGAGATATTTTCGTTGCGGTATGCACCATACTATTTTCTTCGAAAATTCATTGTAAGAAAATAATTTGCAAGTATGAAAAGTTTAGTTAAATTTATTAATTTTTTAATTTCATAAAAAATTACATTTTCTATTATTACTTTTTTTTTTACCTAAAATATGCTCACGTTTAAAATTAATGATATTTTAAAATAGTAACATTAAATAATTGTTGAATTTACCAACAAATATTCTAAACTGAAATAGTAGTCTCTCTTATTTCATTAGTTCCAAAATAATATTTTTTTTGAAATAATATTTTTTTAATGAAGTTATTTTAACTTCAAAAAGACTTAATAGTTGGACTCTTTTTATATTTAATTTTTTTTATTACGTAATTGGGTAAATCGTGCTAATATGATATGATTTTTTTGTAAAAAAGTCCTACATGTATGATATAACTTTGATTTGGTCAAAGTGAAGTTGTGACAGTTTGGCGTGATGTTAATATAAATATGAAGTTACATAAAAGTAAAAGTTTAGTGTAATCGAGTTTGAACAAAAGTCGTACTATCTTTAACACAACTTCATTTGAATATATATATATGCCAAACTGAAACAACTTTGGCCAAATCAAAGTTATGTTTTACATACATGACTTCTTCACAATGATATCATGTTATGCTCGTATGACTTATACATTTACATAAGAAGAAAATGTGTCTATTTCAGTGATAAGTGAGCAAAATTGCACCACTTTCATAAAAAATCATAATAGTTGTGAAATAGAAAAGTGATATTGTGTTTATGTTGAACATGTAACAGGGGCCAAATGTGGTTGGAACTCCCTTGGGCATCCTCCAACTGGTTCTTTTCTGCAAATATTGGAAGAGGAGACCAACAAAAGAGTCGAACAAGCAAAATGGGCACGCTGTGGACATGGAAATCGGACATGATAAGAACATGAATTTTCCTAATAATTGAAATTCGATATTCGATGCACTAAAATTACCTATCTTCATTTTATGTCGTTTTTTATACTTTTTTTAAATAATTTTTTATCATGTCAACCATTTCAACTTCTTTTTCTAGGATTCTAGTTTTTATGTTATTTTCATCTACAGAAAAAAAAAATTGCATGTATTTAGCCTTAGGTAGTGAGCTGACACTAGATGTATTCACAATAAAAATTTAAGTCATAGTGTGGTAGTGCAAGTTCAATGTTATGATCTTTTCAAATATATTTCAATAAGAATAGTAATTAACATTTGTACATGATTGAGATCATGCATAGACTGAGATGATACTGAGATACCGTGTCAAATACTTATCAGGAACCAAAAACAAAAAATAAACTTAATCATGATTATCGTTATTAAATAGCTTAAATCAATTTGTACTGTCAGAATTAACTTAAAAAAGACATGACAATTCAGGCCTACCATAAATAGTACTCTTGCTCGTCTCTCTAAATAGCTTGGCACCACCTAATGAAAGGAATGTTTCCAACCAGTATTTAATACTCTAAATAACAATGATTTACTTGAACATCAGAGAACCTTGTAGGTACCTCTTATTCTTACCGACACTAGAAAGGAGACTAACAATTAATGTGTTTAGATAATTAGTATACTGTTACTTGTGTTGCTTGTACAGTAAATGGTCTAGTTGGTAAGTGACACAAACATTTAGGTACACATATGATGTATCAGAAGCCTTTTGGCAATCATGTGAGTGTTGTGAGATTTTAGGTGGACATGTTAGTGGGACAAGAGGTTAGGTACACATGTGATGCAACACGAGCCTTTAGGCAATTAAGTCTACGGTGCGAATAATAGTATCATTTAACCTTAAAAACTATTTGTTATTAATATATCTTTTGAGTATGTTACAAGTAGTGGAAGATTGACAACTATCTTATTCATTACTACAATTTATGATAAACAAGCACAATAGTGACTTTACTACAAAAAATCATGTATGTGGTGATAATTTTTTTGTATAGCGTTATTTATAAACACCATTATATATGCGTCTGGCAATTCTGCATATTATCATAAATCTGGGCGTCACAAAATATAATATGACATTTTTGTGCGAACTACTATATAGCATCCGCCATATAACAAGTTCTATAAAAAGACAGTTTTTTGCATGTGAATAATATCAGTTGAAAGTGTCATAATTGTTTCAATTGACAAATCATGTTGAGGGCAGAAAATGGTACATGTGAATGTCATTATTGTATAATATGATAATTGTAAGGGTTATTATTATAATAAATTGTGAATTATAATATGTTAGTTAGAATTGTCCTAATTCAAATATTAAATAAGTGGAATATATCCATCATTTGATAATTATTAATGATATTAAATATATTAAACTTGCTTTCATAATTACTATTTAGATAATTAAAAATGATACAAACTTTATAATAACAAAATATTTTCATTGCATTTAAGTACCAAGGCTCACACTATATTGTTTTAAAACATACTAAATTATATGTGATAACCTAAAATGTCAACACATTGATATAAGATAACTATTGTGAACTATTCAAGTACAATTACAAATGAACTACTAGAAGAAATATAAAAGAAAAAACAACAAAATTAATTTGTCTTGTTGTCTTACAATTTGATTTGGCGTTGGAGCATTACTTTTAACATTTGATGTCTGAAATAAATAAAAGAAAGTTATAAGTTATTATAAAATAAATGAAAATAATGTATAGAAACTAGTATTGAAGTAGTATTGAAGTTATACATCAATAGTAATATTAGAATAAAAATTAAAGTTAAGTATTGGAGGCAGGTAGTGAGGTTTGTGTATGTACAAATTCAAAATTTAGTTTGTGTAGACTGTGTTTTGTGGTTGAGTTTTGTATGAACATTACAATGGATATGTATCACCCAATAGAGTGGCCAACCTGAAGAGGAATTCTAAATTAGCTACCCAATTTTGATTTCAGAATTAAATTAAACTTGTCTATGTGTTTTGAAAACAAAGATAATAATTACTTAAAGATTACTTTAGCTAAGAACTAAACTCAAAATGTTTCTTTTAATGTCTTCCAAAATTGTTCCATTTTAATGGATAAAAGGATGTTGGTATTGCATCCAACAAGTTTTGAACTTGGTATCTCTAGTGTCATCTTTTATGTCAAAGGAAAGCAAGGAAGACTGATTAAAGTCACATATCACAACAAGAAATATATTTTGATATGGCACTATTAATTAGACTATAATATCACGAATATCTTTTTTTAATAGCAATATAAGAAATTATTTCTCCATTTCATCAAAAACTTGTCACACCTTTTTTTCTACTGTAAACTTCACATTAAATGTCACTCCTTAATAGGAGAAAAGATTTGCAGTTTGTATTATTACATGACTACCATTTTTCATATAAAGATTTTTTTGTCAACAAAAGGCAGCATTTTGGTGTTTAAGCACCTATAGTTGTTCAAATCACCATGACTTCAATAAAGAATAGTGCACATGATCATAGAAGAACCCACCAATAATATAAGAATCTTAATATTTTGCAATTCCATGCTTATAAAATGACTGAAAAATGCAATGATGAAAAGAAAGGGAGAGAGAGATAGAGCGGGAGGCAGGCGGTGGTAGGTGTAGACTCTCTTTCCATTAATTATAAATAATCACCCCCAGATCATGCGCATACATCATATCACTCCCTTAATTATAGCTTATATTATTCCTTAATTATTTGTCATAATGTACATATCTCTCTATATCTTTTCGTTATAATTATTCAGGAACAAATCCTTCTATAATATATATATATATATATATATATATATATATATATATATATTTATATATATATGT
>Ga0209700_103299_pt1 | contig 31164 bp, 19 predicted proteins | sample SiratroredBW_FD_187528 | JGI IMG/M metagenome (GOLD analysis project Ga0209700, IMG submission 187528) | Root nodule microbial communities of legume samples collected from California, USA - Siratro red BW (SPAdes) (version 2) | ecosystem: Host-associated > Plants > Roots > Nodule | place: USA...
AAAGATGTGTTTAAACGTTTTTTTACATAATTTTCTTTCTGTGCTATCTTCGGAAAATGTAAACTAGTATTCTTATATTACTAATTAAGAAATAAAACTTATTTCTATGTAAAATAATAAAATTTTATACAGAAGTATATAAAAATATCCAATTTTAAGAATAGAAATTAAGTACCTTTTTACTTTGAAAAAATAACTAAAATTATATATATAATTAAAAAATATAGGGACTAAAAATGTGTTTTTAACGTTTTTTTTTTGCATAATTTTCTTTCTGTATTATCTTTGGAAAATGTAAACTAGTATTCTTATATTACTAATTAAGAAATAAAAATTATTTCTATTAAAAATGTAAAATAATAAAATTTTAAATACATCATATTGGTCATGATTGAAGTTTCTTGAAATTAAACAAATATTCTCTGGTTTTTTAATACTTAGTAATCTCACTTGTAAACTATATGCAATGTTTTCAAATACCTAAAAGACATTGCAAGAAAAAATCTATTTAGAAACCAATATTTAGCTACCAAATGAAATGGTTGATAATTTTAACTAAAATAGTCACCAAATTAAATTTTGGTTGCTAAATAATTACGAAATAGAAGTAATGATTGAATTTAGTAATCAATTAAATCAAATAATTGATATCTAACATTAGCTACCAAAAAATAGAAGTAATGATTGAATTTAGTGATCAATTAAATCAAATAATTGATATCTAACATTAGTTACCAAAGTTTTAGTGATTAATTATAATTTTTTTATAATTTTTAATACAATTCTTATTAAGAAAATAGTTTATTATAATGCATTTCTCTTAGTTTTATTATTATATTATGTCTTGTCTAAATAATTTTTTGAATTAAGGATTATGGAAACATCATTTAACACTATGACGAGAATTGTGGCTGGAAAGAGATTCTTCGGTGATGATTGTGACATCAATGATGTGGAGAAAGCAAATGAATTCAAAGTTATCCTCAAAGAGTTAGTGGTATTAGCCGGAATAAATAACCGTGGAGACTTCTTACCTTTTGTGCGATGGTTTGATTTTGATAACTTGGAGAAGAATTTAAAGAGAATGGGCAAGAGAACCGATGCATTTTTACAAGAACTCATTAACGAACATCGTAATGGAAAGCATAATGCCAATACAATGATAGGTCATCTCCTTGCTCTACAACGATCACAACCTGAACAATACACCGATGAAATCATCAAAGGACTTTCTCTGGTAATTAATTATTTTTGTAAATATATGCTTTTTCATTCTATTCTTGGAAGTGATAATATATGTGATAATATATATATATATATATATATATATATATATATATATATATATATATATATATATTAACTAAAATGTAATTTAAATGATAACTTTAATAAGTATATTTACTTATATATGAAATCATGCATATATTTGTATTTAGAGCTAAAATAGAGAAGAGTTATTATGCAAAAACTAATTTTAAAGAGACTAAGAAGGATATTTAATTTTATGTGGTATATTCATACCTTTTTTTGTTTATTTTACAGAGCTTGCTACTTGCCGGAACTGATACATCAGCTTTAACTTTAGAATGGGCAATGGCTAATCTATTAAACCATCCAGAGGTTATAAAGAAGGCAAAACAAGAAATAGACGCTCATGTAGGACTAAATTGTCTTGTAGAGGAATCTGACATGTCAAAACTCCCTTATATTCAATGCATTGTTTACGAGACACTTAGATTGCATCCTGCAGCTCCAATTTGGTCACCACATTTGTCTTCTGAAGATTGCACTATAGGAAAATATAATCTCCCAAAAGACACAATTGTGTTAGTGAATGCCTGGACTGTTCATCAAGATCCAAAAGTGTGGAGTGACCCAACACATTTTAAGCCTGAAAGGTTTGAGAATGAAAGTGAAATAAGCAGGTTACTTTCATTTGGAGTAGGGAGGAGGGCTTGTCCTGGATCAAACTTGGCTCAACGTACAGTAAGTTTATCTGTGGCCTTATTGCTTCAATGTTTTGAGTGGAAACGAACTAGCAAAGAAGAAGTTGATATGTCTGAAGCAAATGGAATTACTATATCAAGAAAAAGTGGTATGGAAGTTTTGTGTCAACTTCGCCAAACACCAGCAGTCAAAGATATGTATTGATTTATGATGTTATTCATGATTAATGTTTGGAGAATAAAAATGTTTGCATTATGTAATGGGTTGAAATAAATATGTATCTGTGTGATAAGTTATAAGTTCTAGTTTGAAATAAATTCTTATTTTCTTTATATTAGTTGTTTTTTATAAACATGTGTTTTAAGGTTGTTATTATAATAGAAATTATGATAATTAAAAATAAGTCTCACAGTTTTAATTTAATATACTTTTACTTATGAATTATTAGGAATAAGATATTGATAATATATATATATATATATATATATATATATATATATATATGAGATAATATTCATCTGATATCTTATTTGTTAATTTACATGTAGATCATACACATCCGAATTTAGTCACTGAAATAACTCAATGATATCCAGTAATGGTTAGCCTTACGTATTTTTCTTTGACATAATATTATCATGTCAATTAGTAATTTTATATATTCTAATTTTGGACACCTAATTCTATCGCACTAATTAAATTGTTGGGAGAATCCGAGGGGTATAACCGGGGAGATCTCATAAGAATGAGAAATGAGCCAAACCACATAAGGGAATGACACCACCTTCAACCCAAAACCTTAAGGCAGTAGGTTTATGGGTCTTCTTTCTTATATATTGCTCAACTTTCTCAATTCTACCCAATGTGTGACTTAGACTCACACTTGGATACCCAACCATCTCTCCCTCAAGTAAGAGTCCCTCTTCTACACTCCCTATCTCGTATGAGCTGGTCACCGTCAAGTCAGCACGAACCTTCGGCTCTGATACCACTTGTTGGGAGAATCTGATGGGCATAACCGGGGAAATCTCATAAGAATGAGAAATGAGCCAAACCACATAAGGGAAGGACACCACCTTGAACCCAAAACCTTAAGGCAGTAGGTTTATGGGTCTTCTTTCTTATATATTGCTCAACTTTCTCATTTCTACCCAATGTGGGACTTAGACTTACACTTGGATACCCAACAATCTCCCCCTCAAGTGAGAGTCTCTCTTCTACACTCCCCATGGAGCACTATGTACTAGTAGCTGGTACCTTATGAGCCGGTCACTGTCATGTCGGCACGAACCTTCGGCTCTAATACCACTTGTTGGAAGAATCCGATGGGGCATAACCAGGGAGATCTCATAAGAAAGAGAAATGGGCCCAACATACAAGGGAATGATACCATCTTCAACCCAAAACCTTAAGGCAGTAGGTTTATGCGTCTTTTTTCTTATATATTGCTCAACTTACTCATTTCTACCTAATGTGAGACTTAGACTCACACTTGGATATCCAACATAAATATATATGAATATAATTAAATATGTATAGATTAATAATTAGTCAATGAGAGATCCATTAACTCGAGGTAACAAGTTTAAACTTTATCCTAAATTAAAATCTTATCCATGGTAAATCAAGTGAAGGATACTTTTTTTTAATCATTCATGATAAATTAACTTGTTGGATGAAGACATTGATAGTATTTATGGAGTTAATTCAGAGAGTTGTAAAACATAGGCAAAAATAATTCTTGAAAATAAAATAACATTATTTCATGTTATTTAGAGTTGATTAAACTTGTTTCAAATTTGAAATTGTTAATTGATAGTAAAATAAAGTAATGACCTTTCCATATGATAAAGGATAACATCGTATTTACCTTGCACTTAGTTACGAAAGTCTTGAACTCTTTAATCCTTGCTAATTTTGCTGCCTTTTATCTTAATTGACCAAGTTGATGGCATGTTTCTTGCATAAGCTGTCCATAAAAAGATTAAAGATGAATAGGGTTACGATTCACCAATCTTCACTCATGTATAAAAATGTTTTCTTTCTTTTAAATAACCTACTAATATACCTAAATTATAATTCTTTAGGTGAACGAGCCTTAGATTATCTATGAATTGTCAATTCCTTGATTAATTATATAAATAAACCTTGCAATCATTATAAAAGTTTAACGAAAATCAATAAACCATGTTCTATTCCTAGATACAAACTTTCATTAGGTATTTCAATTCAATTCCTGATTACAAAATATATTTTTCAATACCCTAAGAATCAAAGATCAAGTTATGAATTAGCACAACAGGCAATAAACATAAAATTAAAATACTAATATTGAAATGAAAGACATAAATATTAAAAGCAAATTACATGAAAGTTCAAAATGATTAAATCTAACCCAAAAAATACACATCTTTAACTCCTCATAGTCATAATAAGACTAAACATTACAAAATAACAATGGAATAAGAATATTACTCTAAGAAAATCTTAAAATTGCCTCAAAGGGTGATTTTCACTCTTCGACAACTGAAGATACCTAACCCTAATGTAGAGTATCTATTAAATAGATTGTGAACAGTGGTGTTGGGGCCCGACTAAGCCTCAATGGTGCTAGACGCAGTTTGATTATGTTGTTGAACCATCCCTTCAAGCCCATTTGACATCGAGTGTTAGCCTATTTTTACTAATGATTGTAAGTGTACCAGTCGCAAATGTAGCAAGTAATAAATATATCGTTCTTTTCCAATGTTTGTGCAATACATGACAATAATTACAATTGTAACAAAATTAGACTAAAAAAATTCTATATTTTACCTTTTTAACTTTGTAAGAAGCCATTAGAGACTCTTTATCTTCCACTCCTTAGGACTTGATTCACTTGATATGCTTATCCCTTGATTCCCTCGTTGCAAGTTTATCTCTTCTAACTTCTTCAGGTGTTAAGGGAGTAAGGGAATATGCCCTTCTTTTCTTTTCAAATAAAAACTTAGTGGTGAGGCCATCATGATATACACATGTCTACCATATTGCGATGACCTTGCCAACAATACATGGCATGCCTCCATAGGTACCACATCACATAAGACTTCATCCTTATTCTTGCCAATGGAGAAACTCAAAAGCATTTGGTTAGTAACTTTAATTTCTTTATCTTCACTTAGCCATTGTAAGGTCTTGGGTGGGTAATAGTTGGAAGATTCAATTTATCCACCAATCTCTTACTTGCCACATTTGAACAACTTCCTCCATCAATGATAAGAATACAAACTTTGTTGGTTTATAAGGCACCTTGAGTCAATAATGTTTTCTCATTGAGAATCACCAATTTCTTTATGGACATGACCAAGCATTTTCCTTACAACCAACAAGTTACCTTTTCAGACACATGTTCATATTCACCATTGGAAGAAGAAGTACTCTTAGTTAGTGAAGAAGGAGAAGAAGATGAGGGAGAAGAAGATGAGGAAGAAGGAAAAGAATATGAGAAATGTTCGAATTTTATCTCTTCGTTCTTCATCACATAACCCTTTTGTTTAGACAATTAAAGCTTTATGTCCATATCCCAAACATTTAAAGCATTCATGGAACTTGTTTTTTCCTCAAATTTGGGTTTAAGTGAAGAAGAAAATGAGACATGATCCTCGGAAGATGAAGAATGCTTAGAATCCTTAGAAGGAGATGAAAAATGCTTATACTCTTTTGAATATGAAGAAGATGGTTTAGAAGACTTATCTTGGAGTGGCTTGTCTTCTTCCTTCTTATCCTTAGAGGAGTTCCAAGAGGCATATTTTTTATAAGTAAGGCACCTCTTCAATTGCCTTTCAAACTTCATTGCTTGGCGAAGAATATCCTCTAAATTCTCATGTTGTTAGAGTTCCAGCACATCTTGAATATCTTGGTTAAGGCCATTTAAGAACCTTGCCATCCTAGCTTCGACACTTTCCTCTAACTCACTTTTGATTGTAAGCATGTCCATCTCTTTGTAGAATTCCTACACACTCTTTGAACCTTGTATAAACTTTTTGAGTTGAAGGATTGACCATAATTTTTTTCTCAAAGCATTTTTCAAATCTTTCCAAGTATTAATAGAAGAATGTTTACCATCAATAATGTATTTTTGATATTTATTCCACCAAAATAAATAATAAGCATTAAACTCTACGACTACAAGTTTCAAAATTTCTCTATCTTTAAAATCATAAAAGTAGACAATTTGGTTCACTTTTCCCTCCCATTCTTCATATACATTAGGATCTAAATCATCACTAAACTTAGGAAATTCAACACTATGCTTGAACAATTTCTCCTCATGTTTAGATTTATGTGATCTCCTCTTATTTCTCTCACGACTTGGTGGGTAAAAAGCCTCCATTTCATTATCATCCATGTTTGTAGAAGAACTTGAAGAGCCTCTACCTTTCCTTTGACTCTTTTGCTTCATCATATTCTCTAATTTATCAAATTCTTGGACCATTTCATCCATGGTCATTTGATGACCGTCCATATCCACACTTCGGACTCAAAGACATGTCGTAAAAATTTTCAAAACAACTTACACAAAATAACAAAGAAAAACAACAAAAACTAGACAGGAAATGAGTTAATAGCAAAAAATTTATTGTAATTTTTTCCTTAAGTGTCTTCATTCCTAAATTTTTTTCACTCACTCACAACGCAAGGTAAATGTGAAATAAAATTTATTGAAATTACAAATCAACTAATTGATCTTTTCACAAAACTACTTGCAAAGGATATCTTTTATTTTCTTAGAATTGAATTGGCATTCTAGATTACTCAAGCATACTAAGTCTCAAAGGTCTTTATTATATTAGAATAGAAATCAATTATAAGAGTGTTTTGATTAATTAAATTTTTCAAATTTACATTTAATATAGAGTAGTATTACTCTTTGAAATTTATTTTTGCATTCCAATGGTGTTAAGTGTGTAACAATTCTCAAGGGAAAAAGCAAGTAATTTGTTTCGTACAATAAATTACTTTTGAAAGATAATGCATTAATTTGGTTGCATGTTTTTTAGACCTAAAACTGCAATACAAATAAGTCAAACGTCAGATTACATATTATCCAACACAATAACAAACAATCAATTATTTTGAAGAATCATTTGACTGATTAATTGTACAGGGACAAAATTATACAGAAACTAAAATGTGATTAAAGAAGCAAAGTAGAGAGAGAAAGAACACAAGATTTTATACTGGTTTACTATTCCTCAAGAGCTATATCCAGTTTTCCTTGTCAACAAGCAAAGAATTTCATAAAATACTACAAATGTACAATCAATACATTCAAGAATCTATCATGCACCCTGCAAGATTACACAAAATCTTATGCAACACCCTTTTGCACTTCTACAAATATAAACCCTATACAAATATAAACTAAAACACCTTACAATCAATGTAAATTGAATAAAATACAAGCCTACAACCAAACTAATACAAAACAAATGAAAAGAATGGGTTGCAGTGAACTTCCCTGACAGTAAAACAGTGTAGTGCAATCACAACTCAGAGGAATTTGCTCCAAGATGGACTTTCCTGGTTTCTTTTGATTAAAAGCTCAATTTTCTCAATAAGAATACTCACTATTATGCTTCTGAATGATCTCAATTCTCCGTCTCTCTCAAAAAATCATGCTCTTACATCTTCAAAATAAATTTTTAAAAATAGTTACAATTTAGTGAAAACAATCGATTTAAAACAAATTTAGATCGATATGTTTTGCTAACGAAATTTTCAGCTTATTGATTTTGAAAAACAATCTTTTATAAAAATCAATGAATCATTTTTACTTAAAACTATCGTAACCGGGATCACGACAGGGACGACGATCCGAAAAGAAAAATAAAATATGTTTTTGAAAAATAGAAAAAAGGAGTCGCCACCATAGTTTATTATGAAAAATTATGGAAAAATTGAAAATGGATAAGGCAAGTTTGTGAAACCGAATTTAGGGTTCAGGAGTCAGTTACGTGTACGGAAGATATTAGCACCCCCACAATGCCCGTCTTAAAATGACATCTTTAATTAAAAAGTAAAACAAGTGTGATTTTTCAAAATGTTTATTTTTCCCAAAATGAAACAAAAATGCAAATAAAAGAAAATATATATTTTTTTAAATTTTTTTGGGCCCGACAAGGATTGACCTTGCTCTTACGTATTTCCATCAAAGATGGAAAATCAATTGTACGTAGTTCTATTGAGAAAACTGTTGGTTGATGTTTTGATATTTTTTAATTTTGAAATTTTTTATATTTTTTATTTTTGTTTGAAAATTTAGTATTTTTATATTTTGGAATTTTATGACTAGTTCAGAGGAGTACAAGGAGGTGCGAATGACTATGCTCATTACTCCTACAAATCTAAAATATTTTCGTGTATTATTATTTTTTTTTCAAAAAAAAAATTCTATATTAAATATCGTCTGACGTGTGCGGTCATTTGAATATCTAAACGGTGTAACAAAACATTTCTCCTTTTTTTATTATTTAGAAAATTATGGAGTGCAAAAGTAGTGAAAAGAGGTGGTACAAACAATGAAAGGGCAATGTTAGAAAACTGTGGTGTTTATATGAAGACAGGGTGCTAATAGCTATGTGAAGGGCCCTATTTATCGAGAAGTGGTATAAATATGAGACATAGTGGTCTAAATATAACACGGGGTGGTGTAAAAAGCAATGTGATGGTAGGTCCCCAACGGCGTGCTCGTGGTGAGGTTGGTGGTTAGCGACAAGGTGCGGAGGAAGTGGCGTCGCGATGGTGGCTCACGCATGACGGAGTTGAGCTGTGATGACGCTCGATAGTAGCGGCATGAAGAGGCATCATTTGAATGGTGTTTGCAGTTGGTGCATTGGGCTTAGGTGGCTTATGACTGTGGAGAGGGCATAAGTCTCCCCCTGGCAGTGACGGCGGTGCGAGCAGAGGCTTGGAGGTGCTTGGTGTGTGGGTGATGGTTTTAAGGTGATTGTGGAGGTGCGTAGGAGGTGCAAGACGCATGGTGGTGAGGTTTGGTGGTTGTGAAGGTGCGTGGAAGGTGCAAGATGCATGGAGGTGATGGCAGGAGGTTGTGGAGTCTTCCAGCTTCTTGGAGATGGAAGCTATGATTTTGCTGGCTCTTTGGTGTTTCAAGGTTAGAGAAGGTGTTGTGGCGGTGCATTGTGTAGTGGTGATGTTTGGCAACGTGGTGCTGAGAGGTATTGTACACGTGCATGGGGAAATGTATGGTGGATTTTGGTGGCGGTCGTGGTGGAAGGGTTAGTGAGATAGAAGACGTGGTAGGAGGAATGCATGGTGGAAGCATGGGAGGTGGAAGCGTGGGAGCATGGTACAGAGAGGGTCTAGACCTTGATGAAGTCCTTGGTGTTTAGCCCTTGAGCCTAGCATAAAGGTTTGGGAAGAGGCGAAGGCGTGGAGTGAAGTGGAGGTGTATAACGTGACCTAGGTGGGAGCCATCGACTTTGATGGGTTGCAGTGGAGTGGTGGTGTTCGAATGTGGCATGGTGGTAGTGTGAGGAAACAGTGGTGAACTTGGTTTGTTTGGGTAACGTAGTGACTGAGGTTTGAACCTTATCAGGAAAGCTTTGTAACCTTTTCAAATTTAAACACTATTTCCATTGTTCGCTTTGTTATTTCACTTAGTGATTGGGTTTAATGGTGATGAGTGTATGGTGTAGGGAAGTGCTACGTTGAATGTATGATGCGTATGTTTAACAGTATGTACAGTGAAAATAAAACAAGTTAAAAGAAACGCAAACAGAAGCAAAAACAGGGTAAGGAAGTAGCAATAGCCTTCTCTTTTTTTGGATTTGTTTTATAACCAGCCCTTCACTACCTCTTTCTCTTGTTGCTTCCTTTTAATTGGTGAGAGTTATCAGAGTGAAGAATGTTGAGTGAAACTATCAATATTCTTCTCCTGAAGAACGAGAGGATCACCAACTGTATATGGGAGTAGGGTGAATGTTTTTGTGTGTGTCCTGAATGACTTTTTATGAGAATCAACTCTTTTTCGTAGAATCAACATGTAATATTTTTTGCGTGCTTGAGGGAAAAAATGGTTATTTGCAGGGGGACCAAACAAATTTTCAAGGAATAAAACAACTTTTCATTTTGTCTTTATTTGTGACCTGTGGGGTAATGGAGCAGAGAGGTGGGAGCTGAACGAAAGATTTTAGTGAGGGAATGATGATGTCCAGGGAGGTGTGGGAGCAAGGCTGAAGAGGCTATCCCAAGTGGACATGGGGTGCATGGCGCAAAAAGGCTGCATTCTTCAGGCAATCAGATTGGGCCTCATCATAAACACCAATTTTTTTTGTATTTTTGTTATTATTAAAAAAATGAAATAAAAATGCAATTTTATGTTTTTAATAAAATGAAAGATAAAAAAATAAATAAAAAATGCAAATTATATTATTTTTTTAATTATTTTTGAAAATAAGAGAAAAATAAAGAAAACAATAAATCTAAACTAAAAGATTTTTTTTTTCAATTTTTCATGATCAAAAATAATTTTTTTTTTTTACACAGAAGAAATTCGGTGTTGACAAAAACTATTAGTCAAATTAGTTCTAGTTTTAAGTTTCAAAACCTTTAAGAACAAATAGAGTTTATTACATTGAGTTTGAGGCATGCACATAACTAAACAACAGACACAAACATACACATAAACACTAATACACTCTAAACCATCTTCAAGTCTTCTTTGCACTTGGCTTGACTTGACTTCATCAAATACCACACTGCATTTGCGTCAACAAATACCAATGAAGATGAAGTTAGACCAAACAATGGTTAAGGGACTGAGCAAACTAAGGATGTCAGGAATGCAGTAATACCAAGCATAAAGCCTGTGATATGTGAAATTAATAGTGTATACCTATACGTATTACTACTCTGGTGGGAGTTAAAAAGATGTTCTGCACAATTGACTGTGTTGACAAAGATGCAGTGTGGTATTTGATGAAGCCAAATCAAGCCAAGTGCAAGGAAGAATTAAAGATTGTTTAGAGTGCACTAGTGTATGTGTTGATAGTTTATGTGCATGCATAAAAAATTAGTGGAGTAAGCTCTAAATGTTCTTAAAGGTTTTGAAACATAAAACTGTAATTGATTGATTAATGCTTTTAAGTAAAAATTATTCATTGGTTTTTATAAAGTTTTGTGTTTCAAAATCAATTAGCTGAAAACCCTTTTGATAAGATAAATCAATTTAAATTGGTTTTCAATTGGTTGTTTTCACTAAAGTGTAACTATTTTATAAGAGTGTTTTGAATATAATAAAAATAAGATATAAGATTGCATTTTTGAGAGAGACAGAGAATTAAGAGCATTCTAAAATGCAACAGTGAGCATTCTTAGTGAGCAAATTGAGTTTTGATAAAAAGAAACCAAGAAAGTGAATCTTAGAGCAAGTTTCTCCTAATTGTGACTGTATTGCACTTGTTTCATCTATTTACAGTCAAGGAAGTTCACTACAACCTATTATTTTCATCTATTTGTGTTGGTTTGGTTACATAATTGTGGTGTATTACATTGATTGTAAGGTGTTTTTGACTACATTTGAATAGGGTTTTCATTTGTAGTGGTGTAGTAGGGTGTTGCATAGGGTATAATGTGATCTTGCATGGTATAAGATATGTTCTTGAATGTATTCAGTGTACATTTATGGTGCATAGTGAAATTCTTTACTAATTGGTAAGGGAATCTGGATGTAGCTTTAAAGGAAGAGTGAACCAGTATAAAATCTTGTGTTCTTGCTCTCTCTCTTTTTTTTCTTTAATCTGACTTCAGTTTCTGCATAATTCAGTCTTTGCATGATAATTCAATAAAATAGTTTTATAAGTTTTGTGCAGTTAGGTTCCAACATCTTGATGCCATATAAAAGTGGTTTAGGAGATGATTGATGGGCTTCAGTATGGAAGGGGCATCTAGGACATGCATTTTCATTATTAATTGTTTAAATTTGGTTTAATATTTTATAATCATTGTTTGTATTATCCTTTTTGGCTCTATTTCACCCTATTTGATGTAGTAAATAGTGTTAGCACCGAGGCTTGCTAAGTGATTTGATGAAGCCAACTATATGATGAAGTCTACATGGATCTCAACTTGCAAAGTAGATTGCTTGAAGCCATCATGGAGCTTGATGGAGTTTTGGTCTAGGACTTAGGTGGGGTGTGTGTGAGAGTGTGTTTTTGGTATAAAACCATGAGTTGCATGAAATATCACTCAAAGTAAGCTCCAAAATTTATTTTGCTTAACATATTATTAAGTGGTTCTCAAATTAGGTTTAACAGATTTTGAAAAAGATATTTTAAAGAGTAAACCAGTAAACTATTTTTCAGAAATCAACTTATTGGATTTTCTTCGAAGTCACAGAAAAATCAATCGATTGAATGATTGATACAATCGATTGAGTTTTTGACAGTTTTGAAAACTAGTTTGCTTATAAATAGGTTGAGAGCGAATTGTGAAAAACTTTTGATACTAAAAACATTCCTAAGATTTTGAGTGAACACTTGTGACTTCCAAAGAGAGAAAAGCGTGCTTACACCTTAAGAACTTGTTACACTCGATTTTCGTCAAGAAAAACCTACAGAACCTTAATCTTGGAGTTGTGCATTGAGTGAAGTTTCGTGCAATAGTGGTATTGTACCAAAAATAAGTCTTCTACATTGTTTTTAATTCATTTTGTAATTAGTTGTGTAGAACTACTGCTGAGTTCATACTATTTTTGATAATTCTTGTGTTGCGAGTGCTGTGGTTGCAAGTTAATAGGTTTTGTAATTTGTGATTGTGGTTTTGATAACCATATTACATAGGGTCTTGTAATTTGGTAAGTGCAGAAGGGTTCTGCATTGGTTTTCAACTATTGTAGGGTTCAGTGGGTTGAGTTTTGTTGGGATCGGTTATTGACCTTTTTTCGCAAGTGTACCGAGTCAAAGGTAATATAGATTTTTAAAGTACGAATGTCGATCCCACGGAGAACAGTTTTGCTTAAAAATCTCATTTTTCACTACTCACTAAGCAATTAAAGTTTTAAGGATGATTTGATAATGATTTGTTTCAAATAATATACGAACATAAAAGAACAATTGCAAATTAAATTAACGAGTATCAAAGGTGGTTTTAAAAGATCTAGAAGAACTCTGTGATTGAACTTCATCTATCTCCCTCATTCATATTTTGGGGTTTGATAAGAAAATAAAATATCCATAACTACTCACTATTGATGCACATATAAAAATCATTCACACCGATTCCTCTGACATGAAATTCATAAGGAAATTTCCTAAACACTGATTTCTCAACTATTTAGTAAATTACCCAGCATTAAGAACATATGTTATACGTAATCAATACATTGAAACCTATTCCTAGTATTCCAATATATTTAGTATTTTCATTTAGGTCAGAAACTTAAAAGTACTTCCCAGTTAAATTCAAGAATCAAAATCAAGACTCTATTGATTAGATAAAATCTAGCAATAAGCGCAAGATGCAAATACCAATTGAGTAGAAACTGAATATTATATATAAATATCACCAAAATACAAATGAGTTCAAAAGATTACATTCAATCCCAAAGATGAAGATTAACTACTCATGGTAGCCATTACAACCCAAGAAAAGGAAGATTGCTAGAGAAGAAGAAGAATTGATGAATTCTTTTTGTCCTTGACGGCTGCTCTCGTTTCATAAGCGTTCGATCCCCTTAGAAAACCTAAAATCCCCCTTTTAAACTTGTTTTCGGGGCCTAGGTTAAGTGACTTCTCGCTTGGGCCCGTTAAATTTTAAACTTTTTAGTTCTCTTCTTCATAAATCTTCCAATATCTCATTTTCTTCATTCTTTTATACCTGAAATTTCACAATAATTGAGATCAAATAATATCCTTTAACTCAATACCCAAAATCTAAATTTAGATCCAAAAAACTCTCAAATTGGGGGTAATTAATTACTATCTTAAAGAACACTTAAACTCACAAGTACTCAAGCATTCTCATGTATAAAAACACTCAAAATTGGCACTTATCAACGGTGTGATCTTGCTGTGAGGGTTCAATGGGTTGAGTTCTGTTGGGAACAGTGTGATCTTGCTATGAGCAAGGTGTTTGTATTGTTGTAAACTGATCTTGTTGATCTTTTTAGTGAAACTTTTTGCTAGCTTGCAAAGGACTGGACGTAGCCCTTGAGGAAGGGTGAACCAGTATAAATCTTGGTGTTCTTGATCTCTCTTTCTCTCTTCTTGAATGCTTTATCATATATTCTATCACTCGATTAATTAATTGTTCATTGCATTTAATTTATTGTTCATTCTGATTGTGTTATATTGTGTTTTTCTTGTAACTTATTTTCTAGAATCAATTGTTGTTTTTGGTTTTGTTTATTAAATTTGAATTGTCTTGTGGTGTGATTGATCTTCTATTTACTGTAGATATTGTTTATCTGATTGGTTCTGGACAACTTTGAACTACATTTCTATTCATCTAATTGCTTTCGATTTCAATTCTGGTGTTTTTACTGTTTCTTAACTGAATTGATCTACACTTTGATTTCAGTTAATTGCTCCTACTGTTAATTGGTTCTAGCTATTTCTTGATTGTTTCTAAATTGGTTGGGTTGGTGCACCGTATTCAATTGACTGCGTTTGTAATTACAGTAAATTGTTTCTTATTTTTTTTCAAATCTCTCTATTGTTTCAATTAATTGATTCTTATATGAAATTTATTAATCTTTTGTTGTGCACTACAAAATAACATATTCTAGTACTTTCAATAAAGATCTTTCATTCTAAATTTAATACTTTCCATTTTTTTGAAAAGCTTTTGAGAGTTCAATTCACCCCTTATTGAACTCAGCCTTAACTTGTTATTCAAATGGGGGAGAAATAACTAATTGTTTGGACTTATTTATGGTTTTTTGTTTGTTAAATTATTTCTTTATATATTTTTATCTGGTTGATTTCTTTATAGTGTGTACTTGTTTATCTTGTCTCTTAGTTTTTTGTAGGACTATTGGACAACACTATCTATCATACAAAATCATCAACACACTCAATAGGATTGTCTCCATCAAATAGGGGGAGTTGTAGATGCAGTTGGAGTCGAAGCTGGAGTATTTCGTGAATCCTTTCCTTCCATGAAGACTTGAAGAGTGAAGATTTAGTTCATATGGTGTGTATGTGAGTCTATTTGTTTTGTATGAGTCTATAAGTCCTATTACTAAGTTGATTGATCTATTAAAATGTCAAAGAAAGTGTTTCTAAATGTTTTTAAATATGTTTTGATATTTCTAAAATATTTTAATGGATTGAAATGATGATTTAATAAGTTAACATATTCTTAACTTATGTCCTAAAAGATGAAAGTATACATTTTAATTTATTACTTTATCAATTCAATCTATTGAAATCACTTAAGACCTCAAGTGGTCACAAGAAAGTTTTTTGATATGTTAGAATAAGTATTTAATAGATTGAAAATTCTTGTGTTTTCATAAGGTTGTTTGTTTGTTATGTTTTAAGAGATTGAAAAATCAAATTAATCTATTTTTTTACTTTAAGTGAAATAAGAAGTTTAATCCATTAAAACTCATAGAATAGGTTTTATAAAACTTTGTTTTTCTAAGAATTGAAAGAGAACTTTGAAATTTGATTCTGAGAAATACTTACAACTTTTGAGATATACTTCTGTATGTAAAACTATTTTCTTAGAGCATTTCTTGAAAATTATTTGGATCATATAGTCTTGGTTAAGGGAGATTTCCTGAATCTGAGAACCTTGTTATTTTTGTTGTGATTTAGGTGCTATTATTCCTTGCATTTTTGTTTGTGTCTTTAGTGATGACTATGATTAGATAAGATTTCTATTTGTAGGGTAACTATAGGTTACTTATTAGGTAGAACACTCTTGTAGGGTTCAAGAGTTGTTTCCTTAGAGTCTTTGTGTGATGTAAAGACTTTATATAGTGAAATCTTGGGTAGTGTAGCTGAGAAATTGGATATAGCTCTTGTGGAAGAGTGAACTAGTATAAAAGTTGTGTGTGATCTTTGTCCCTTTATCTTTAATTTCTACATTGTGTTTTTTAAGTGTTCTACGTTGAACAATTTTTTTAACAGGTTATTTTTCTAAACTGAAATAGTTTAACTATTTGTTTTTGCATCAGTCTATACTGTAATCAATTTTTTAATGTGTTGCTTTGTCACTTGAAATATTTTAATTAATATATTTAAAAGAATTCATTCTAAAATCAATTTTGAAAGAAAACTTTTATTGTTCAATTCACCTGCGTCTTGAACTTAGCCTACATTTACTACATGGTGGAGTTTATCTTGAACTTTTTATGAAGTTCCCTGTGATATTGGCTTTGGGAGATAGATGTTTCATCATTTAGTGGTTTAATTTGTAGTCCTTGAAAGAAATTTGACTCTCCCATCACAGGCATCTCAAATTATCCTTACATTATACTTGCAAACTCCTAAAATAATATGGCATCTAGAAATTATGGCATGAACATAATTTTGTACAATAAGAAAACAATCTTTGGATTTTAAAATAAACAAGGTAGATAAAATTTAACATATTACCAACTACAATTTCTATTGAAAGATTTCTTGGAGTTCTCTATTCCTTGAGTAGTTGAGCTTCATGTCTTTCTTCATGATGATTTCCATCGTTGGGAGTAACATCTTCTTCAACATTATCATAATCACAGGAAGATTTTCTTGACTCAAGAGGTATTGCCTCCTGGTTCGTAAAAAACAACATTACTGATTCTTCTACAACTAATGTTACTTTATTGAAAACTCTATATGTTTTACTATTTAAAAATTAGTCAAGGAATGTAGCTTCGTCTGCCTTTGAATCAAATGTGCCAAGATTCTTCTTTCCATTGTTGAAAAAAAACATCTAGACCGAAAAACTTTCAAGTCTGCAATGTTGGTTTTCTTCTTTCGAAAAGCTCATAAGGGGTGAGTTTCAAAAGTGAGGGTTCTATTTAAAACATAGCATGCAATGCTCACAACATAAGCCCAAAAGTATTTTGGTAAATGACTCTTGTTTAGCATTGCTCTGGCTAACTGTTCAAGAGATCTATTTTTCCTTTCCACCTTTTTGTTGTGGTGTTCTTGGTGCAGAAAAATTATGAGAAATGACATTATTTTTCACAAAACTTTCAAAAGATTCATTTTGAAATACCCTTCCATTATCACTTCTTAGAGATTTAATTTTTAAATCCTTTTCATTTTGTATGACCTTGGCAAACCTTTTGAAGGCTTTGAAAGCTTCATTATTTGAAGTAAGAACGAAAGTCCAAGTAAATCTAGAAAAATCACCAAGAACTAATGCATAGAAGTGTATACCAATATTCTTTATTCTAGATAGTCCAAATAAATCCATTTGAATAAGCTCAAAGGTTTTTGTGTTGATACAATACTTTTGCCTTTGAATGAGTGTTTTACCTGTTTTTCCTTTTGGCAAGCTGATCAAATCTTGTCATTTTCAAAAATTCTTTTGGTAAACCAACAACAACATCCTTTGAAATGATTTCCTAAGTGAGACATGTGAATGTGTGTAGCTCTGTTAGCTTTTTCTGCTATGATGACAAGTACAAATCACTCATGTAGCAAGCAATACATATATTGTTCTCTCCCAAGGGACTTCTAATACACGACAATAAATACAATTACAACAAAATTAGACATAAGAACAATTCCATAGTCTGAACATTTGTGCAAGAAAATAAATTATGCAAAATTAAATTAAATATTTTTATAGATTTTTTTTCAAATCTCGAATAGTAGAAAAGGGTTAAGCATTGATGATATGCATATTATTAGGGATAGACTTCATCATACCTCACTCCATAAAAAAAATTATATTCTTTGAATTAGACTAATATCCTGCACAAAGGCATACATTTAACATAATATCATGCCTACTGGTATTAAGTAGAGAATAGAACTAATCAATCCTTTATACATGGTCTGGTCCACAACCACACGCTTCTCATCAACATACAAATAATAACTAGTTGGTATTGGTGTTGTAGCCCCTTTGCACCTCTCCACTTCAAACTTCTTTAGTAATTCCTTACAATACTTGGATTGGGTAAAAAATGTTCCATGCTTAAGTTGCTTAATCTGTAGGCCTAGAAAGTAGTTCATTTCTCCTATCATTGACATTTCAAATTCTCCCTGCATAGCTACCAAAATTTCATAACAAAGCTTCTCATTAGTTGAGTCAAAAATGATATCATCAACATAAACTTGAACAAGTATAATATCACTATCAACTTTCCTAATAAAGAGAGTCTTATCCACTTTTTCTCTTTCATAGCTTTGAGACAGTAAGAAGTTACTTAACCTCTCATACCATTACCGTGGAGCTTGCTTTAGTCCATACAAAGCTTTCTTGAGCTTGTATACATGTCTAGGGAATCTGTGGTCTTCAAAACCTGGGGTTAGGGTTACATATACTTTCTCATTTATAAAACCGTTCAGAAAAGCACCTTTTACATCCATTTGGAACAATTTAAATCCATATATAAAAATCTTATAGCTTCTAGTCTAGCAACAGGCGCATAGGTTTCATCATAATCAATATTTTTTTCTAGATTATACCCTTTGCCACTAGCCTAGCCTCATTTCTAATAATAACACCTTGCTCGCGTAATTTATTTTGAACACCCACTTAGTACCAATGACATTCATTTCATTAGTCTTAGGAACTAGAATCCAAACATCATTCCTAGCAAATTGGTTTAGTTCATCATACATAACATTAATCCATTAATATCAATCAATGCATCTAAAATAGATTTAGGTTCAAGTTGAGAAACAAAAGCCTTATGCTCATAGAACAAGTTCAAAGACTTCCTAGTTGATACTCCCTTGTCAATCTGTCATATAACATTCACCCTTACATCTCAACGAAGCTTGAAGTACTCTCCCCCCTATGCCACCATGCTGACCTTGTTGTCATGTTGGTTTTGTCTCTCTCTTCACATTTGCAGGTAGGTACCCAACCCAAGTGTACTTTTTATGTGTGCTCCGAAGTTCAATTCATGTCCTTTTTCTTCTTTGTGTTTCAGATTTCATGTTTCATTGGTTCTCACTAGATAATGTTTTGACATGCATACTTTTGGTGTAGACCTTGTTCTTGGTAGACCTTCTTATTGACATTCTGCTATGCACATATAATTGTAGGCTTAAGTTGAAATGGATTTTTGTTCATGCCAATTGCGATATACATAATAACGAAGGAAATATTTATGTATCTTGTGTTTTCAATAATTATTCTGACATTAACTAAATTATAATGTTGTCTTTGATTAATTTTACGGTAAATAGTAAATACAATTTATGTCGTTCGTGTTGTAAGATTTCCATTCTCACGTACATTATAGAAATACTTATCTCCTTTATGCACTAATGATTATATGCTAGCGAATCAACATTTTATCATTTGTTTGTCTATTCTTAGTGCTAGTACACTTTGTTCTAACTTCCAAATGTTGGTTGGCGTCAACCAGTTATTCTGCAACTCTTTAAAACTAATCATAATCAAATACAATCTCCTTTTTAACTTGATTGTATCAAAATATATTTATGTGAAGTAGATGCTTTATTTTATTTTAGTAATCTTATTTAATTTGAATATTAAATTCAGTACACTTTAAGTGAACTTTAGTTTCCATTTGAAATTTAGAACTAAAATCACATTAATTATTTGTAACAAATCTTGAATTGTTGGATTGGATAGTTTGAAAAAAATTATTTTTATAGGTTATCAATATGTACAGATTAATTTTAGCCTTAAATTTAGGGTAATTTCTGTTCAAATTATTTAGTGTTGTTTTCCATATTAATACTTGATTGCGGTGCATTGTTCCTGACTACCTTCATTTTGTGTATTTTGGAAAGTAATGCAAAATGTCATCAATTTTATCAAATTTAAAATAGGATTTTATTTGTATGTGTTAACCAATTATATAAAGGAAAATGATACTTTGACACTGCATTTTCTCTTACTTCCGTTTGACACTCCGACGTGGCATGTGCGGTCCCGCGTGACAATGAAAGAGAAAACACAGTTGTTTTTGGCATTCCACCCCCTGAGACACGTGTGTTCCCAAATTACAAACAGCGAACCACTTATTTGAACTTAGCTAACCACTTAGTGTTTTCACCCCTCAGACAAGTGTGTGTTCCAAAACTACACAGAGCGAACCACTTATTTGAACTGAGCTAACCACTTAGTGTTTTCACCTCTCAGACACGTGTGTGTTCCAAAACTACACACAACGAACCACTTATTTGAACTGAGCTAACCACTTAGACCTTCCACTCCTGAGACACATGTGTGTGTTCCAAAACTACACACAACGAACCACTTAGGTGAACTGAGCTAACCACTTAGACATTTCACCTCTGAGACACATGTGTGTGTTCCAAAATTACACACAGCGAACCACTTATTTGAACTGAGCTAACCACTTAGTGTTTTCACCCCTCAGATAAGTGTGTGTTCCAAAACTACACACAGTGAACCACTTATTTGAACTGAGCTAACCACTTAGTGTTTTCACCTCTCAGACACGTGTGTGTTCCCAAATTACACACAACGAACCACTTATTTGAACTGAGCTAACCACTTAGACCTTCCACTCTTGAGACACATGTGTGTGTTCCAAAACTACACACAGCGAACCACTTAGGTGAACTGAGCTAACCACTTAGATATTTCACCCCTAAGACACATGTGTGTGTTCCAAAATTACACACAGCGAACCACTTATTTGAACTGAGCTAACCACTTAGTGTTTTCACCCCTCAGACACGTGTGTGTTCCAAAACTACACATAGCGAACCACTTATTTGAACTGAGCTAACCACTTAGACATTCCACCCCTGAGACACATGTGTGTGTTTCAAAATTATACACAGCGAACCACTTATTTGAACTGAGCTATCCACTTAGTGTTTTCACCCCTCAGACATGTGTGTGTTCCAAAACTACACACATTGAACCACTTATTTGAACTGAGCTAACCACTTAGACCTTCCACTCCTGAGACACATGTGTGTGTTCCAAAACTACACACAACGAACCACTTAGGTGAACTGAGCTAACCACTTAGACCTACTGAGACACATGTGTGTGTTCCAAAATTACACACAGCGAACCACTTATTTGAACTGAGCTAACCACTTAGACATTCCACCCATGAGACACATGTGTGTGTTCCAAAATTACACACAGCGAACCACTTATTTGAACTGAGCTAACCACTTAGTGTTTTCACCCCTCAGACACGTGTGTTTCAAAACTACACACAGCGAACCACTTATTTGAACTGAGCTAACCACTTAGACCTTCCACTCCTGAGACACATGTGTGTGTTCCAAAACTACACACAGCGAACCACTTAGGTGAACTAAGCTAACCACTTAGACCTACCACCCCTGAGACACATGTGTGTGTTCCAAAATTACACACAGTGAACCACTTATTTGAACTGAGCTAACCACTTAGACATTCCACCCCTGAAACACATGTGTGTGTTCCAAAATTACACACAGCGAACCACTTATTTGAACTGCGCTAACCAGTTAGTGTTTTCACCCCTCAGACACGTGTGTATTCTAAAACTACACACAACGAACTACTTATTTGAACTGAGCTAACCACTTAGACCTTCCACTCTTGAGACACATGTGTGTGTTCCAAAACTACACACAGCGAAACACTTAGGTGAACTGCGCTATCCACTTAGACCTACCACCCCTAAGACACATGTATGTGTGTTCCAAAATTACACACAGCGAACCACTTATTTGAACTGAGCTAACGACTTAGAGATTCCACCCCTGAGACACATGTGTTCCAGAACAACTGTGTTTTCTCTTTCATTGTTATGCGAGACAGCACATGCCACGTCGGAGTGTCAAACGGAAGTAAGAGAAAATGCGGTGTCAAACTATTATTTTCCTTATATAAAATGTTTTCTTAAATTGGTAGGACTCTACCTTCAATTAAGTGAGAATAACATTCCATGATTTATAATGATAAAATTTTGAATGTAAGTAGTTATGGATCATAGGTAAATGAATGCATGTTGCATTGGTCAAGAGTATGTAAAGGGAGTAATGACTTCTTGTAATTTGTTTGGCAAAATGAAAAAAAAAATTATTAAGAAGTCATATTATTTTCTATGTGTTCGTTATCTAAATAATATACATATGTCAAGAACTTTGAGAGATAAAGTACCTATTTGTTTGTATTTGGTATTGGGAAGAATTATATAATATGAATGTGACATGGAAAAATATTATATACATCAACTTTGTTATAAATTAAAAATGTCAATGAAGACATGGATATCATTTAGAGGAAATGTTAAACAATGTTTGATAGAAAATAATTTATAAAAACTCATGTTTATGATTATTTGGAGATACCACTATGTCCAAGTAACACTATACTTAATGTGAACCTCAAGCTAAGAAGTACCTAAATCACTGCTTGATCATGAGGCTCGTGCAAAAGCTCGCTCACCTCTCACGCCACGATTTCGCCAAAGTGGTTCTTAAATCCATTTGAGTTCTTATAAAGTCAAAGAATTCTTTTGTACGTAACATGGTTAAAGAAATATAGAAGTCAACATAAAATAACCAATTTTAAGGAATTGAGATTAAATACTTTTTCTTATTTTGAAATAAAGAAACTGATAGTATATATTATAAAAATATACGGACTAAAAATGTGCTCTAACATTTTTTTATGATAATTTTCTTTATGTAGTATCTTCGGAAAATGCAATTCTTATAAAAAGGGAACGAGAAGGGCATTGTGGGAAGTAACAAATCTTGGCACAGAGTGGGCACGTGTAATATGCAACAACATTAGATATTTGAAAAACACTTAATGTTCTATAATTATCATATTCAACATTCCACTGAAGTAAGACTGATCTGACTGATAAAAGTGAGATTCTTCCATTAAAATATACCTATCTTCGTGTATCCCTCCTGTTTTTCAATGTAATGAATCACAATCATAGTATATATGCGTTCAAAAATGTAAATTTAAGTTTAATTACAAAAAAAATTTGAAAAACTGTAAATTTATATGGTAAAGCATGTAAGTTTCATTTCAGTGTGAAAGTCCTGTGTTCATGTCAATGGATGATTTGAGCGATACCTTAACAGATTACAGATTCCATTGAGTGAAGGCAGAGTTTTATATAATCGGAATAAAAAGACAATTTAAACTGAAGAAGATATTTTCTGAAATTATTGTGGGAGCCACAACCACCCTAGCTAAAAAATAGCTCCAACCCACTGTTTTGCCCATTCATTTGTTTTCTTGTTCTTCCAAATTTATCTTTTCTTCTACATATTTGCACTGCATGTAACTGTTAAGGCCTTTGAGTGTGACAAAAGCCAGATTGGTTTTGAACAAGTTAAAGCCAATTGTTGTAGTTTAAATCCTCTTGTGGACGAAGAACTCCTTTAGCTATTAATTTCTTCCCCTTTAACAATCTGAAGCCAACTTTTTTATCTTTCAAATTTTAGTGCAATTCTCTTGGGTTGATTGAAAGTTTATGTTTTGAAACACCACAACATTGAAAATGCAGATCCAATAAGGATATTTTTTATTTTTTGAATAGTACTTGTTATTCTTACTTGACCGAGACGAAGACGTTTTTCCTGGAAGAACCGGTGACCGAGTCCACGATCAAGGACCGAATGGGGGTCACCTGCAGAAGACTCTTTGACGCTCAATTCAGTAAGAGTGTATCAGGTGTTTTTAGAAGAAATATGAATAAATGTGTAGAAGGATAGAGATAATTCTTGTATACCGTAGCTTGTCCTTATAGACCTTTGTCATTAAAGACCCTTAAAAGGGCGTAATTACCTATCATGGCACAGAGCCGTTTGGAATCACGAATTAATCCTGTCCTGGGTAACGATGCATTAGTGACTGGATAGCGAAGCATATTCGGAGCAGACCCGGGTAATCTTGGACTTATAGTTGGGTAGGCACACAAGCCCCTCAAGTTCGTGATTCAAATAAGTGGACTGAATAAAGTTTGGTTTGCCGAGGTGGCTTTGCCCACTTTATGTCTACCTCCCGAGTAAGATTAGACACTTTCCTTTCGCGTGTCGCCCTTCAGACTGGCGGTAGAGTCATCATGACCCTCATTTAATGAGCGCGGGGAGAGGAAAGGTCTGACGTGATTGAAGGGACGTTTCCCTTCACCTTCTAGATGATGCCATGTGGCCATTGGATGTCATGTTTCAATCGTGAACATTCACCTCAATATCCACTTTACTGGCAGAAACCTTCTCGGTTTCCACCACGACCTGACCATCAACTAACCCCGGAAGAAAAGAGAGCCATTGATGCCAGTAGACAGCTTCCTCGTCCTCTTCGCTCTAGGGCCCTCCTCTATCTTCCCCTCGTTGAAGACCCTGATGCTTTATTCCTAGGTATAAGCATATTTACTTCCATCATTTTAACTAATCACATTGCTTACCCCTCTCTTTGTTTTGCAGAGATCATAGGCAATGTTGTTGACATGAAGAAGCTTCGGGCTCGGATTGGGGGACGCTGCGACCTGACCGCTGAGCTTCAAGGCAGCAAAAAGAAAAAGGTGTCGAACTCGGGGGCGCTCCCTCAGCCCCTAGGGCCACGACCCTTCTGAACATGTTGCTAAGAAAATTAATTATCCTCCCTCCGAGACGTGCATCCCTCCTGGTGGCACCGTTACCTCGCCCGCTGACGCTAGAGAAACGACGCCCGTTGATGTGTCACAAGAGGTAATCAATCTCGACGACTCTTCTGAAGGCGGTGTCGGATCCCTAGTTCCTCGAGCTGAACAACCTCGGATCACTGCCTCGCAGACATTCAGTGAAATGGTCACTCACACCCAGCCCTCCCCCTTGGGTCAAGCTTCAAGAGGGCCAGGCCCCGCTGTTAGGTTAGACCATCTTAGCATCACCTACCCTGGGGTCTCGTCTAACTGGCACGTGAACCGACAAGCCAAGGACCTGGGCACCGTTTACCCCTACGACGCCGAGTTGATGTTGAAAGTTGGCGAGGTCTGTTACCTTGAGGCTAGCTGCGTCATGATGGCAAGGTGTATGGCCATCATGGAATACCACTGTCGAGCCTCAGAGGAGAGGGTTAGTCTCCATGGCCGACTCATTGACCTGGAACAGAAAGTTGACCACCTAACCAAAGAAAAGGAGAAGGTTGAGCAAGAGGTACTTAACCTAAAAAAGGCCAAGGCGGATAAGGACTCAATGCTTGCCGAGAAGGAAGTTCAATTGGTCAAACTTTGATAACTGGATGTGTGTCGGGAAGCCGAATTGGCTGATTGTCAGGAGGATCTTGTTCGATGTCGGGATGACCTGGCTCGAGTGGAACAGGGAATGAAGACAGCAGAGGCCCGGATGGTTGAGATGTAGGCCAACCTGGCCAATAAGAAGGCTGCATGGAATACGAAGAAGCTCGAACTAGAAAAGGCCTGCGTTGCAGTCTACAAGGATGGCTTCCTTAAGGCTATGAGACAGGTTGTTGCCCTTGCACTCGGGAATTGACGCAGCTCTCTTCGACATTGACAAGGACGATAAGCAGTCCCAAGGGGACCCTGAAACCCCGAGGGTGATTCTGCTCTTACTTCATGATTTGATTTCCCTTGCTTTTTGTGGACTGTATATTGCACTGTTGTATGGACTTTTATGTATGTTTTGAACAATCCCTTAATCTGTATCTCGATAACTTCCTTATGCGACTTAACTGACCGAGTATTGTGCCATAGTTGTGCTTGTCAATTTGGGCTTAAATTTCTGCCTAGTCTTTAGGACTTTTTTGCATTATTTCCCTTTAGGATTTTACGCGTTTGTTGGGTTATTTTCGAGTACCGCAAGCGCTGATTAACCCAACATGGATTTTTGGCTCGAGTTTTTTACTCGGTCACCAAAATAAGCAACCGAGTTGATGCTCTTGTAGTGTCTCTTTCTGGGTCATCCTGCTTGGGGTCATTAACCGACAAGTCTGCATCAAAAAAAGTGATAGGTGGTTGCGAACACGGTGGTAAATAAGCAACCGAGTTGATGCTCTTGTAGTGTCTCTTTCTAAAGGAGCTAGATGCACCACCCCCTATAAAACCCCCTGCGATCGTGGCCACTATGCCGAATTGGATGTGGCACTCCTTCCCTGATTCCTTCCTAGTGCATGGGTGATGTTGGTTCACTCCAACTGAGCCGAACTGGATTTCCACCGTGTTGACAGATCCTGTTGCGACATTTGGGCCCTGTTGGACGGTTCCGCCTGCTACCTCAACTCTTGGCTCCCGCATTCTCTCACCCTCCTGCCCGTTTCTTCCTCAGCCACGACCTCTACACCCTGGAAATGTCCTCCCCGACCTCTACGAGCCCCGAAGGCTCGGGGACCTTCTCTATGCGTTTGACCCCTCTGAACAAATCGGGCTAGGGCTCCCGACTGCATGAGTTCCTCGATTATATCTCGTACCTTGGTGCATTCTTCAGTATTGTGCCCGATTGTCTGGTGGTAACTGCATCTAAGTGTGGGGTCTACCCCCAGTTTAGGTCGTCCCGGGGGAGGAAGGCAGATGAGCTCCAAGGTACAAGCTTCCTGCCAAACGGTCTCCTGAGTAACGTTTAAGGGAGTGTAACGGTCATACCTGCCAGGCCTGACTCTTTTTTGATGCCTGGCACTCTCCTCCGTGAACTGTGGGTGAGACTTTCGCTTCCTGAAGTCAGCATTTTCCAAGATACTCATGTATCTGGTAGCCTGAGCCCTCAGACTATCCATGTTTGCTGGCGGATCCGCGTAGAGTGAGTCCAAGAATGCACTAGGTTTTAGTCCTACCAAGAGCGAATGCCTTGTCACTGCCGGGTGAAGATCGGGTATCAACAGCATCGCCTTGGTGAAGCGAGCCATGTACTGTCTCAATGACTTGTTGTCCCCCTGTACGACATGATATAGGGAGGCCAATGACGCGGTGGCGGGCTTGTTGTCTGCAAACCTGGTGGTGAACCTGGCACACAGCATTTCAAAAGAGTCAATCGAATTTGCAGGTAAGGAATAATACCAGTCCAGGGCCAGGCCTTTAAGCGTTGTGGGGAATAACCGACAGTGGACTCGGCCGTCTGTGGAAAAAAGATTCGCCTGGGTCATGTAAGACTTGACGTGGACACCAGGATTGGAGGTTCTGTTGTACGTGTCCATGTGTGGCCATTGCCACTTAGAGAAAAGTCGCGCCTTCATCACCTCTGGAGTGAAAGGGTGGAAGTCGCCGATATGTTCTTTCAAATCGTCCCTTAGCGGGGGCGGGGGCACCTCTTTGAATGACATGTTGTGATAGTTTTGCATACGGCGATGCCGAGCCCAAGTCCATCCCTCCTCCGAATGTCTCCCAGACTTGCGCATTTGCTCGGACTGAGAGGTTCGATCGCCATTGCTCGTCCTTCCTAAAGTCGGGACCTGACTCCATGACGTCTCCTCCGAACTCTCCTTAGGCATTTCTCCCTCCCACTGGGTAGAGGGATCCACTCTAGGATCTTGAAACGAATATCATCCGCCTCGCTGGAAAGTGGTCATCTGATCATAAAGGGCACACATGTCTTCATCATGGTGCCTTTGTTGGCTACGGAAACGAGCATCAATCTTGTCATGTGTCGCTTGGAGAGTGTGTTGTATGTTGGCCTCGCTCTCTTGGAGGGTCGTCTACAACGCATTCTGTACCTTTACCTCGCTTTCTCGCAGTGGTGTCTACGCTTTGCTGGACAACCCCTTAAAGGGTTTTGATCATTTCCGGATTCATTCCAGTCTCTTGAGAAAGGAAAAATGGGTGATCCTGGGATAGGTTTTACCAGGGCCCCACAATGGGCGCCAAACGTTCTTACCTGACCGAGACGAAGACGTTCTTCTTGGAAGAACCGGTGTCCAAGTCCATGATCAAGAACCGAATGGAGGGTCACCTGTAGAAGACTCTCCGACACTCAAGTCAGTAAGAGTGTATCGAGTATTTTTAAAAGAAATATGAGTAAATGTGTAGAAGGATAGAGATACTTCCTATATATTGTAACTTGTCCTTATATACCTTTACCATTAAAGACCCTTTTACGCATCATGGCACAGAGTCGTTTGGAATCACAAATTAATCTTGTTCCGGATAACAGTACATTAGTGACTGGATAGCGAAGCATATCTGGAGCATACCTGGGTAATCTGGACTTATAGTCCGGTAGGCACACTTGTGAAACCTGGTAACTGTGTTTGGTTTGTTTAAGAAAAATTCAAGCAAAACATGAGATTGGATATTGAGATTAAACATTGTCGGATATTTAGGCTAGTCCATTAAAATATGATATTTAAACATTGTTAAGTATTTAAGTTAGCCCATTAAAATATGATATCCAATGTTGGAGAATTTTAACGAATTTATGTTTGAATTGTGTCTCTCTAAACTCAGCGGTCTCCATCTTGGTGCTGTTTGTGTAGTTGGTATCTACATATTGGCAAATAAAATATAGCTTTTAAGATTTTATACTCATCTCTGAACTTTGTGTTGGAAATGGTGTTAAAGCAAATAATACTACCAATGGTAATAATAACAACATAGGTGTCTCTTTCTTCTGCCATTATGTTATGCAAGGCTGATGTCTATTTTTCGAAGTTCTCAGTAATAAACTAAACAAACCTATAGCTATAATGTTATACTATTCGCAATGGAGTCTGGCATAGATAATATAGTGGTCGCTTTTGGGTAAATGTACTTTTTAAATAATTCAACGTGGAGGTAGGCTGTCTAAAAATAGTTAAAATAAGTTTTCTTGGAAAGTTATAATGCAATATATGGAAAATGAATTTTTTTTTTAATTTTTTAATTTTTACTTTGGAATGCGGAAAGATACCTAGTTTCAAGAAAATTCCAAACAGACAGAAAAACACATAACACTCTCAAAGCAATAGAAAAACAAAAGATAGAATAACAGGTGGACGAATTACTATTATTTTTGTGAAATCAGGTGCAATTATTCCTTTTACGGAAGTTGCAACTTTTGCGTCATCGGGGAGTCGCCATGGTTAATTTCAAAATATGATTATGAATTTATCCATCTAATCTTTTTTTCTCATGTATATGTCCATGACTTTAATATGATTACATAATTTTTATTCATTGTAATTTTAAGATAATATTTAACTATATAATGATACCTAGTGACAGCTCTTTCTTTCGATCTAATCAAATTGATATGAATTATATATATCACTTTACCGATTAAGCGACAACTATGTATCTTTAAATTCATTAATTTATTTTTGCATGAATTATTTATCTTTTAGTGTAGTTTTGCTAGATTTTTTTGAATGTTTATGTTTTGAAACACACAATATTGAAAATGTAGATCCACTGAGGATATTTTTTTTTTTTAATGATTTGAATAACACTTGTGAAATCTGAAAGATGCGTTTGGCTTGCCTAAGAAAAATTCAAGCAAAACATAAGATATTTGAGATTAAACATTTTCGGTATTTAGGATAGTTGATTAAAATATGATATTTAAAGTATTTAGATTAGTCCATTAAAATATGATATCAAATGTTAGACAATTTTAGAAAATTTATCTTTGCACTAAATGTGTTTCTCTAAACTCAATGGTCTCCATCATGGTGCTATTTGTATAGTTGGTAGCTAATTCTTAAAAATTCAACGTAATAGGAAGTTAGAAAAACATTAATTATTGGCAAAGAAAGATACTTTTAAGTTTTATATTTATAGTATCATTTACCCATATATATAAAATTGAGATTATGATTAGAATTGTGAAAGATTTATACAATTTTAATAGAATTATTGTTTAATTAAGATTATTATTTTTTAACGGAATCAATTTATTTAAGAAGATCAACAATTAGTGGGAGTAGACAATCTAAAATAAATCATAATCCACACAATTTTACTATTCTTACTAAATGACTCCCAAATTGCTTTGAAATTGAATCGATGTTATATCCAGCCGATATACAAAAGACAAGGAGACTTTTGAGTTTATATCTGAATATAAAATTCAGGAAAGGTGGCAGAGCCTCCTAGTTAGAATTTTATATAAGAATAAAATTATAATCTCCAGGAAAGGTGGCAGTGCCTCCTAGTTAGGATTTTATAATTTTCAAATTTTATAATTTTACAAAAAATTTTATATCAAATATAAACAAGATATAAAAATATAAGCAAAATATAAGCAGATAGTATAACAAAATAATATAACAGCGGAAGAGGAAGATATAATAGGATGCTAAGTAAAATTAACTGAGAACATGTCTTGATAAAATACACAATGAATTATTTTATATAGTATAGTTTAGAATATGATAACTTGTAAGTTTTATATTAAAGTTAAAATTAGAAGTTCATCACCTTCGTCTTCTTGGATATTAAGAAGACCTCTTTCAGGACTTATGACTGCCCAACCTTAGGGACTTACTTTGGCCTGTTCTTGGTCGATTCACCATGCCTCAACAAAAGTTTTCTTCTTCTAATTTTAATCTTAACATAAAATTAACAAGTTTAAATCATATTCGCATATACTATATAAAATAATTGCGGCATCTATCAAGACATGAACAGAAATTTAGCCGGACATATTAAAAACTTACAGTAAGTTCTTCAGCATAAGAAAGGGAGGAAAAGATCTTGTAAAGAAGAAGGAAGAAAGTAGAGAGAAGGAAGAGTTTCTCACACTAGAGTTTTCTTATTGAATCTCGATATATTACAACTTAGGAGGAACCCTCCTTTTATAGACTCGTTACATATATAAGACAAACTTTCTACAGAAAAAGGCACTTATTACATTTTCAAAAAGCAAACAATGTCTTGTCTGCTTCACGTGGCCTCTTTTGATAAAGAATAGATTCTTTCAGCTTTTCTCTGTTACGTGTAGACCCAGTGTGGTCCATTAACACGTGATTCAGAGTATTGATTGAAGAAAGAATATTATTCTTTTCTTGTGACCGAAATGGTCTCAGAAGTTTCTCCGAAGTCTTCTGTAGTCTCCGGGTTCTCTGATGTTTCTGACATTGATATGTCATTTGTAGGAGTCTGTTGTCCATAACATCCAGATGCTTCATATATCTTTCGATTCATCTTTTCACGCT
>Ga0209700_103301_pt1 | contig 31156 bp, 26 predicted proteins | sample SiratroredBW_FD_187528 | JGI IMG/M metagenome (GOLD analysis project Ga0209700, IMG submission 187528) | Root nodule microbial communities of legume samples collected from California, USA - Siratro red BW (SPAdes) (version 2) | ecosystem: Host-associated > Plants > Roots > Nodule | place: USA...
ATATATATATATATATATTTGCATTTTCTTCATTTTTACTATTTTTTTTATTTCACTATTACTTACTGTATATATTACTTTATCATATTTCTGTCTTCCCAGTTCAACCAAATGCACAATTACTATTTTTATCATATATAAAAGGATAAATGATAATTTTGATCTTTAAATAGATTACATCAACCACGGTTTGAGATTTTTATTTGAATGTAATATTTATGTTTTCTTAATATTTACAATAAAAAGTGTAAATATTGTAGTAATTTTCTTATGGATGTAAGTCACACGAGCTAAATTTAATTCAATTTAATTTTCAATGTAATGCAATTAAGTTTAATTGTCTTGAGTTTATATATTTTAACCACTTTAAGTTGGTTTGAATTAAACCGTCGGGTTGAAATAAATTATCATATTTCAATTAAAAGAATATAAAAAAATAAATATTTTTAACAATTTGTAATATTTATAAGATAATGATTATATTTATAAGACATATATGAACAATAACCATATGACAAAACAAAAATATTAAAAATATTAAATAATTACTATTTTTAATATATATTTATTATATATGATATTGAGTTGGTTGTATTCATTGAATTTGAAACTCATGATCAAGCCACTCAATCCCATTCTAATTTCGTGTGTAAAAAAGACTCTAAATCAATTCAAAAAACTATAATTGGATTAGATGAGTTTAGGGATTGGGCGTCATTAGCTTACATCCCTTATTATTTGTTTCAAAAATTAAGAGATTTTAATATAATATACGATGGTGTCAATGTAATGGTAGCAAAACAATTAAGAGATTTTCTAAAGGTGCCATGAAGGAGATGCAATCCGAGAAAAATAAACGGGTAAGAAAAATAATTTGTATAAATTAACGACTACTTAACAATATTTTTAAATTAATGATTACTTAACCATATTTTAAAAAAATACTTGTGTAAATTAGTGACTACTTAACAATTAGTTTCTTTTCAAAGGAAATAACTCTAATCACTATTTTATTATATGTTTTTTTTTCTTTTTTTTCTAATGATCAATTAGAGGGAAAAAGTATATTTTCCTTGTGCAAATTACACTCAATGGAAGCTTCAAATAACAATGTTTTATCACAGTGTTAGTACTCATGAAAAAAAATCGGTGATCAAAAAGCTAATTAAGTGTATTGAAAATTGAAGAAGAGTTTTAATCAGTTGAATATAGTTTTTGTTTTTGTTGGGTTTAGAAAGAGTATTCGACATTTGTCTAATTTGCTATCGTCTTCATGTTTGAAGGTTTAGTTCTTGGTCTTCGTCTTCTTAGCGGTGGGGAGGTACCTACAAAAGGTTTTTCGATGTCAAGGTAAGTATTTGAGAGTCGAAACTTATATACCATTGTTGGTCGAGAAGTGTTTGGTTCGTACCCGATTGATGACTTCTTGGCCACTGCGTAGTACACTCGTCCCAAGCTTCAGAGATCATGGTTGCGAGATATGAGACTTATTCTTTGACAATGATTTGAAGAAAAAATTTACACTTTCTTTGATTTATCATGCCTCGGTTCATGACCAAGTAGCTCTTGGCTTTACCCGTACACTTACCCTCCCAAGCTTGAGGTTGCAGGATGAAGAGGTTCGAAGAAAGGGGTCGAGGGCTGACATAAGCCCTTATGGGGATTTGTGACTGTTGGATCCAATGGTTGGGAGGTGAAGGGTAACATATTTTCAACCATTACTTTTTAGATTCTATAAATAGGGAGCACGGGCCCTCTCATTGAGACCACACATTCTATAGTTAGCCAATATCCGACTTCCGAACAGTTTTGTTGTGGTTAGTGTAGAGCGTTTGTTCCTTGAGGTAATCATGTCTTCACTGTCTAGTTTTTCTAAGTTTATGGGTAGTGTTTCTTTGGGGAATGCCAGAAGTTAGTCGGCATAGGGTGGGAGCAAAATGTTGAGTTCAGAGGTGAGTGAGGTTAGGGTAGATCGGCCTAATAAGCATGAGGACTTGCCTCCAGAAATAGCTGAGTTCGACCTTTCACATAGGATAGGGTATGAGTGGATGAATTCTGATGTCACTCACCAATTTTCTAAGTATAGGTGGTCATCTATTGTTGAGTCGTATACAACCAAAATTTCAAAGATGTTTTCTTTAAGTGTCGATTGAGTATTCCGATCGACGTCATTCTTTTCAATAGGGATGCTCCTAAGTTTCTACTTTTTTTGGCCTCGAAATCCTGTTCGATACCACTCTTGGCTAAGGTCGTGTGTGACTGAGGATGACAAGAAGATGTTTGACATTCTGAGAGGAGGCTCCTCATCTAGAAAATACTTAAGATTTTTCTTTCTTGCACTCATAAGTGGATCTAAAGGGTACGTATTTATCTTATTTTGTCATTTTTTCGATCAATTTTAACTTTGTTGAATTGTTTGTTGATTTTTAAGCATAGTGACTCAGTAGGGTGCGGGCTTCTTAAAGTATCTGAAGAAGATTTTAGCTAGAAAGGGCCCTTTAGCTTACAAAGACGTGGATGCCGCAGATGTCTTTCAACTTGTAGGGACTTCAAAACAAGTTCCTTATGTAGATTTAGCTCCTTATCTAGTTTTCGAGAAGAAAAGAAAGACGAAGGAACATTCTAAAAAACATTCGTTCTTATGTCACTCATCAAAGAGATCTCATCAAGCCACATCTAACGTGGAAACTAGTGTGGTTGGGCAGTTCTTTGCCAATGATTTTCCATTTCACAAGGGCTTGAACTTCTCGCTTTCCCCATTCGAGAAGGACATGATAAGCTCGGCTTCAATTGAGGATTTAGCGGTTGCTTGCTTGGAGATGCAAAGTCACGCTCTAGATTTCACCAGATTTACGTGTTTAGGTTGCCAAAGGATCTGGTGCTGAGGTTCTAAAATTAAAACAAGAGTTGGCTGATTTAGTTAGTTAGCTTAAGGTCGCTTTGGAGGCGAACACGACTCAGAATGAGCAACTTAAGAAAGTGGAAGCTAAGTAGGATTCCTCGAAAGCCAAGTGTGAAAACTTTGAGAAGAAAGGGACGAACTTGGCGAGCGACCTAAAGGACCTCAAGCAAAATTTGACCGAGGTTACCTTGGTTCATGATGATGCGACCTTGGAGAAAGCCCAACTTGAGTTAGAAATGGTCGAGCTCAAAGATTATGTGTTGGTTGTTCACTTTGAAAGGTTTAATCAGGCCGTTCACTAAACAATCCTTCCATATGGTGTCCCATCCGACAATGAGCTTGACGCGGGCAAGGACATTTACAAGGGGCAACTTGTTTTGATTGAAGATATCCCAACATTAGATCCTCTCGCAGACGGGAACACTTTGACTAGTGGACACGAATATTCTTAGTTCTTAATTTTTTTAATTTCCTTTAGGCAACTTTGTGATACGTTTTTTGTAAAGACCTAACCAGTTCATGGTTCTCCTAATATGAATACAAACTTTTGCTTCTTCAACTAGTGTCTTTTCAATTCCTCTACCAATTACCTTCCAATGTTGGTAGCTTAGAGGGATCGCATTGGAGCGAAGCTCTTCCCTATTGTTTACCATGATAAAGATAACACGGAAGGGATCACATTAGAGTGAAACTTCCTTGCCCGATTATGTGTCGGTATGGTGTTGAGATGTACTTCAAAATAAAAAGATAAGAAAAGGATAGTTGAGTAAACAACTTTTATTTGAGTCTCATTAAAATCTTCTCGGCCAAAACCCTCATTAGGAACAAAAAGAAAAGTGAGGAAAGACTTCTCATTACATTAACTGGAATAAAATTTGAGGTGTGACGCGTTCCATGTTCTCGGCACAACCTTGCCCAATAGGTATTCGATTCGATACGCTCCATTCCCTACTACACTTTGAATTCTGAAAGGACCTTTGCAATTTGTTGAGAATTTTCCTTCATTCTTTCTAGCTTCGCTTCCCATTAACCAAACTAAATCTCTAGGGTGAAAACTCATCGGTACAACCTTGGAGTTGTACTTATTTTCTTGGCCTATATTTGGATTCATGACTTGTCCCTTAGCTCATTAATAAGGTCCAAGTTTATTTTCAAACTTTGATTATTCAATTCTGTGTTGAACATTTGCCTTCGTTAGCTTGGTTCACTAACTTCCATTGGAATCATGACATACGTGCCATAAGTTAGGCTGAACAGGGTCTCTTGAGTTAATAATTGCGGCGTCATTGATAAGCCCACAATACTTCAACTAGCTCCTCGGTCATCTGTCTTTTGGCATGCCAAAGCAATTTTTAAGCTCCTTTAGTATAATTTTGTTGGTAGCTTTGACTTACTCATTGGTTTGCAGGTGTTCCACCGAGCTGGTGACTGAGCGTATTCTAAGATCTTCATAAAATTTCATGAGTGTTCAGTCAAGAATTTGTCAATCGTTATCCGTTATAAGAATCTGGGGAATGCCATATTAGGACACTATGTTTCTCCAAACAAAATTCAGGATGTTCTTGACAATGATTGCCACAAATGGTTTTACCTCTATCTACTTTGTGAAGTAGCAAGAATTTACATTGCCCTTTCCTTAAGGCGAAGAGTCTTATGATGTCTATTTCCCACCTAGTGAACGACCATAGGGCGATTACATGGTGTAGTACCTCGAGTTTAGCATGGAGTATGTTACCAAACTCTTGGCACTTTTGGCACCTTTTGACATATTCAACACAATCGCTTTGGACACTCGACCAATAATATCCTATTATAAGGACCTAGTTGCCATGCTGCCTCCTCTAGAGTGGAGGTTAGATATTCCTTGGTGTAACTCTTCTATAATGTATTGAGCCTGTGCCTTGGTAATACATTTCGACAAAGGGTAGGAGTAACTTCTCCTATATAAGTCATGACCAATCAATACATATCGAGCACACTTGTGTTTCATTGTCTACTCTTCCCCCTCTTCAGACATTCCATCCTTTAAGTATTTGGCGAGAGGCGTCATCCATGACTCTTCTTCCCAACTGACATGCACCAGTTTGAGGATCTATACTCGGAGTCGAGAGCATCTGCTAAATGACAGAGTCATAATGACTTTTCTTCTTGGTGTTGGCTAATTTGGACAACAAATCAACATATGTGTTTTGCTCTCTTCTGATATGCACTCAACTTAAGTTGACTTGAATCGAGATAACATGCTAGTCTCTTCATGATAGTACTACATCATTATAGCATTCTTGACGAGAAATTCACTCGTCATGTGATTGACTGTTAATTGGGAGTCGCTTCTGCATAATATGTTTTCAGCTCCCATGTCTTGGACTAAAGCCAACCTTGTAATTAGTGCTTTGTAGTCGGCTTGATAGTTCGTTATTTTAAAATCAAAGCACAAAGATTGTTCAATTAAGAGTCCTCCACGTCTTTCTAGAACTATACCTGCCTTGTTTCTTTTGCACTAGACACATCGTCCACATGGAGTATCCAACCATCGTCATCGGGCTCTGGTTCGGGGGTTAGCTCAACTATGAAGTCAACCAAATATTGAGATTTGATTGGGCTTCTAGGTTATCCGTCCCATCTAGGTCTGGTTTAGAAAGAATTTTCATGATGGGATAATCATTTTTCACTATGATTGGGTGGTTTTGATAGTAGACTTGCATGTATCTAGCACGTTGATCAGCCAATGCTATCTTTTCGATTGTTTGATACCACCTTTCGACTTTTTGAAGTGTGTGACTGATGAAGTACATTGGTCTTTGTTCCTTCCTTGTTTATTTCTTGCATTAACACCGAGTTAATTACCTCGTTTGAGATCAAGAGATAGATGAATATGGGTCCTTCAAGTATTAGTTATGGATGATTAGTGGTGAGGTCATGAATTCTTTGTTTTGAGTGAGCATATCTTTATTGGCTCCAATGAAATTTGGAAGTTTTTTTTTAGTAATTAGATGATCAAATTTGTTTTTCCAACTAGCTTTAATATAAAACTTGATAAAATTGTAAATTTTTCGACTGCTTAAATTAAGGTATTGTCACTTGTCCAAATTTATGTATGCAGTTAACTTCTAATAACAAATATGTTTATTTAATTATAAGAGATATTATTGATGGTTGTTGAATTATGTTTATATCTTGATAATAATTTTACAATTTTCTTAATAATCTTGGTGAGATAAGTCAAACTAAAATCTATCCCTTTACAATAATTTGAAAATAGAGATAAGAGTATTTAAAAAAATAAGAATAAAGGAAAATACAATTACCAAGTCCAAATAATAATTGAGGACATCATATTAAGTAATAAAAATTTATTGAAATCTCAATCATTGAAAGTTCGGAAAACACCACACTTAACAAAAAATTATAAATTTTGCTTGAAAGGAATACAAAGTTATTATAAAAGTACCCTTTTATATATATATATATATATATAAGGTTATTTTTAAACCAATATAGAATTATATGAAAAAACCTTCCACGGATTTACTTCAATAGGACAAATATTCTGTAGTCTTCACACTGCACTAAAACGTTAAACGTTTAAACTGCCATATCAGAAGCACTTGACTTTCAGTTCCGAGATATTCCGTACTCACCACGTTCTCACACTTTCCCACACCCAACAACCACTACAAATTCCTTCTAGCCAATGGAAACTCTTTCACCCTTTGGATTCTCCAATGTCGACAATTGCTTTTCCCTTTCTTCGTTTCCATCGCGCTTTTCTTCTTCTGCTGAATCTGCTTGCAGGTTTCGCTCACTGCCGCATTCCGTCCACTCTCGAAGGTCCCTTTGATCCCGTCACCGTTCCCTTCGACCACTCCTTACGCGGAAACGCCGTCGACTTGCCGCCCTCCGATCCCCGCGTTCGCCGCTGCGTCCGGGGTTTCGAGCCTGAACAGATCTCTCTGTCTCTCTCTACCACCCATGACTCTGTTTGGATCTCGTGGATTACAGGTATATCGAGTTAGACTATGTGTACTAATATCAATATGATTTTAAGTGAGGAAATTTAGGGACGAGTTCGACCTGCACAACCGTTTAAAGCAGTTCATGATTGCGTCTACTATTGATTTTAAGCGTGTAAGTTATGTTTGAATGTTTTCTCTACAAGAAGTTGGTGTAGTACAGTTGAGTATAAATTTATTTTATCCAGTTCAAAGGCTATCTAAATCTGTTTAACCTCGAAATCAGTTCTGAAGGTAGAATAAGTCTTAAGTAGCATTTAACATGTGAATTTTCCGTGTTAGCTGGTATTTTTGAGAATTTAACATGATTTTGAATCATGTAACGTGAATTCAAAACACACTTATAATAAGTGAATTGAACATAAATTAAATTGGGTTTGGATATTTTTAAGGTGGTGTAATTCATTACGGTTTTCGTTGATGGTGATATGATGATAACAGGGGAGTTTCAAATTGGTTTCGACATCAAGCCTTTAGACCCTAAGACTGTCTCAAGTGTTGTTCGATATGGAACCTCAAGATTTGATTTAGTGCATGAAGCTAGAGGCCAATCTCTCATCTACAACCAGCTCTATCCTTTCGATGGCCTTCAGAATTACACTTCTGGAATTATCCATCACGTTCGACTCATAGGTGATATTTTCCCCCATTTCTTTCCTACCAAGAGTTCAATATTACGGACTGTCCATATCACTGTTTCTATTTCAGTGTTTAAGTTTTACTTCAATTTATAGTAATGTGTTGTCTATACACCCTGTGTATTATGTCATTCAAATAACTTTGGTCATTGTTCTTGAACTAAAGTTGATATTATATGCAAGTGTCGTGTGCTGTTTACTTAAATACACTACTATATGTTATTGTATATGTAGGATTGGAACCAAGCACACTGTACTATTATCAATGTGGAGATCCTTCATTACAAGCCATGAGTGATATATACTATTTCAGGACCATGCCAATTTCTGGTCCACATAGCTACCCAGGCAAAGTAGCTATAGTAGGAGATCTTGGTCTCACTTATAATACAACTACTACCATAGGTCACCTTACTAATAACGAACCTGATCTTATTCTATTGATTGGTGATGTAACCTATGCGAATCTGTATCTCACAAATGGAACTGGGTCGGACTGTTATAAATGCTCGTTTCCTCTAAGTCCTATACATGAAACTTACCAGCCTCGATGGGACTATTGGGGAAGGTATGTAGATAAATTGCATAACTTCTACACAAGAGTTTAAGGGTGACAAAAAGGCACCGTGACATTATATTTTATATTATATCTTCTTATGCTGTCATAACTGAATGATTCCAGGTTTATGCAGAATATAGTTTCTAAAGTTCCAATAATGGTGGTAGAAGGAAATCATGAAATAGAAGAACAGGCTGATAACAGGACATTTGTGGCCTACAGTTCTAGGTTTGCATTCCCCTCTGAAGAAAGTGGATCTTCATCCACATTGTACTACTCTTTCAATGCTGGTGGCATTCATTGTATTATGCTCGGGGCTTATATTAGTTATGATAAAAAAGGTATTTCCCTGTTCTACCCCTTTACACACGGCGCTGTCATTTTCCTTTAATTGATATATTTTTAATTGATTTATTTTGAGTTGTTACTTTTTAGTATTGATTCAGTAGGCACACTTTTCAGTCCATGTTCGAAAGACAAAAAGAAAATTATAAGGAAATGTTAGCCGGTAAACAAAGATGAATCAAATACTTAAATATTCTACCGAGCCCATACTATTCGATGTGGGACTTGAGTACCCGTATGATACCCAAGTTCCTATCAGTTTAGTATCTACACTGACCGGCAATTACTTTTAAGCTAGCACCATCAGATTAAATAATGCAACTTAAAATGAAAAGATAATGAGCTTAGAGAATGACCCTTGTGAAACTTCACTGTACATTACTTTTAAGCTCGGACTATCAGAGTAAATACTAAAACTGAAAATGAAAAGATAACGAGCTAAGAGGATGACCCTTGTGAAACTTCATTGTACCCCTGCTTCTCAAGAATGTGGAATGCTATTTGAGTTAGTCATATAATTGGATTCACTTATATACTACTACTTGTGAAACTACTTTGATTGACCATGTATTTTGTATGTTATGAATGACAAGCACATTTTAACTTGGATGTGGAAGAAATTTTTCATGTCTGATATAACACTCTTGCCTTAAGTCAGAAATTGAATCGAAAGAAGCCTAACACATGGCCTAAATTTTGAAAGAGCAGCAATGCGATATTGTTATTACAAGTTATAACCAAAGCGAAAAAGGAGAAGATATAATATGATGTAGAAATATAGGCAAGTATATTATCAGTTATAGTGGATGGGAGTTGAATGTGTTTAAAATTTGCATTGTAATCAATTCAAGTGCAGTTGACTTGTTTATTCCCGCATCTTGTTAACTGAGATGCTTATTATTATGGCAGCTGAACAATACAAGTGGCTGGAGAGGGATCTGGCAAGTGTTGATAGATCAATAACTCCCTGGCTTGTAGCTACTTGGCATCCACCATGGTATAGTTCTTATGAAGCCCATTATAGAGAAGCAGAGTGCATGAGGGTGGACATGGAAGACCTGTTATACTTGTATGGTGTGGATATAGTATTTAATGGACATGTGAGTCATCCTTACTCCAAATAAATTAAATGACGATAATCAAAATTTGGTTTGTTGTTTTACATCCTAAAAGCTTAAGCTGTTCGTATTGCAGCATATAATAATAAAATAAAAGCAATCTGAATATCTGGTTATCAAATCATTAATGATTGTTTTTCTGAAGCAAATTGGTCTGATCTGCTTTCTACATTTGTTCACTACAGGCATGTAATTAAGAAGTTAACAATAACGCATATATGCACCTGTAATTGGTCAAATATTTATGATTTAAGCCTAAGCTTGTGCTTTTTACTTAAATTGAATAACAGGTTCATGCTTATGAGAGGTCCAATCGGGTTTACAATTACAGTTTAGATCCATGTGGTCCTGTCCATATTGCAGTTGGGGATGGGGGTAACAGAGAGAAGATGGCAATCAAATTTGCTGACGAGCCTGGTCATTGTCCTGATCCATTAAGTACTCCTGATCCTTATATGGGTGGCTTTTGTGCAACAAATTTTACATTTGGTCCAGAGAGTAAGTTTTGTTGGGATCACCAGCCAGATTACAGTGCTTTCAGAGAAACCAGCTTTGGCTATGGGATTCTAGAGGTACCATTCCTTTCCTACCCCACCTCAAGCATGGTGGTACGAATTTCGTTATATTCAAGAAATCCATATACTAGTTGTTATTCCTACTAAACATTAATTAACTGGTGGACAGTTAAACATATAAAGCCTTGTTAGATCATGTTCGGTCCTGATGCTATGAATAAATAGTTTTTAATGCTGTTGTGTTGCTAAAATTAAATAACTCTTCTGAGAGTATACAAGCTTTCAAAATTGTATTACACTGGATTAGATTTCTTTTAAATAAAAAATATATATACTTTGGGAATAAAGCATAATCACAATCATTGATCGGATAATCAATTGTTAAGTAATGAGATAAAATCCAATACATGATACAAAATTTGAAGTTAATTACAATCTCAAAAATTATTATTTAATAAACGGTTATTATTGTACTTGATCTTCTAAAGTATACTTCGCTCACTTTAGAGGAGCCAAATAGTTGCAAAATGTATTTTTTTTTATGACCTGAGGGCATTTGCGTCACTAGCTTATGGAACCTCAAATTGGCTGAACAAAGTACCAGAACTTTCACTCATATGCGGTGTTTCAATGTGTCGTATGCAGGTGAAAAATGAAACGTGGGCTTTGTGGAGTTGGTATCGTAATCAGGACTCTTACAAGGAGGTTGGGGATCAAATTTATATAGTGAGAGAACCTGATATATGTCCTGTCCCTCAGAGGGTGTGCAGAGATTTTATTGCTTCGATTTAAGAGCCACGAGGAGGAGTGCATTTGCTGTCATTGATAAAAAATGTCACGACAGCTGGATATAAACCTCCGTGGAAACCACATAGTACGCTAAATGTGACTACTGGGTTGAGTAGAGTGGCATGCAATCTATCTTTCATTAAGATGTTAATGCTACCTAGCACTAGTACCCATTATGACAGTAAACACTGTTGTTAGGTAACGATCAATACACGGAATGTGTAACAAAGGTAATGGAAATCAGTATTTTGCTAAAATGAAAGTGAGAAATCAGTATTTTGCTAAAATGAAAGTGAGAAATGCGTAGTTAGTTACCTTCAATGTTATGCTCTGCTGAAATGCAATGCCATATAAACAAAATGCAAGTTAAATTTGAATTAGAACTTCTTGAACTGCTTTTATTGGATTTTGAAGTTCAGTTATTTGAATTCCCTGCCAGGTTGCAGCTCTAACAATGATGATATATATAATATTTGGATGTATCGCCAATATATAATTTAGTAACGGTGGTGACAAACAGCAATCTAGTCCTTGTACAGAAACCTCACGAGAAAGTTTTGATGCGTGATGTCTTTTGCAATCCCCATTCTCATCACGGCACTTGTGGAATTCAAAATATATTAATTCAATTGGTATAAATAAAAATAAGCAAATAAGCAAGTGAGGATCCTAAATAACCTGGAAATCTTCAGCTCCATTCATGAATAGAATAAAAAAAAAAAGACTTTAGAACATAGAAATTCTTCTGTATGGGTAGTTTGTTGGAGTACATTAACAATAATAAAGAATATTTAAATGTTAAATTTCTGTTATAGAATATGGATTGATTTTTGTTATAGAATATTTAAAAGATAATTTTAAAATAATGGAATCAGAATGGGAAAATAATTGAAACGTGTTTTTTTTTTTAAATTATGGAATCCAAAGATGAAATAATTAAAGACTAAAATATTATGTAATGATTTCATAAAATTAATTAATTAAATAGGATATTTAAAATAATTAATTTCTTATATAGAATAATTAAATGCTAAATTTCAAATAACGGAATATATGAAATTAAAAATCCTAACCACAACATTTAAAATAATATATGAAATTAAAAATCCTAACCAAAACATTTAAAATAATTAATACCTAAATCCTAAAATTATTAAAAACTAACTTTGGACGTTTGGATTCAAGAGCATATAGGGGTTTTTATTGATTTTTTCACTTGAAATAAATCACATTACCGTTTCTGAACTAGGCACGCATCGTGCATCTGTATTGGGTACCTTCAGCATTCTTCTGCCATGCCACGTGCATTGCCACATGCATTATTCAATGCAAAGTAAAAGCATTCAAACCTGTGAGGAATTACTGTGTTGAACGATCCCACGATATTTAACCGTGCTGATATGGCACGATTTCTATTACACAGATATCGTGGAAGCATGTTATGATATCTCTTTGGTTCCGATTCTCAAAACCTTTCATGCACGCTAGGGCATTTTTAGAGAACTTGTTCAAACAGTATGCAAACGTGAAAGAAATATTGGTGTCAGAACAAGTAAATTGGTGCAGAATGAGTAAATTGGTGCAGACCTATGCACAATTAATATTCTTTCCTACTGGAATTTTGTAACATTCAACGTCCATCAATCAAACTATTTTATAAATTTTCAAATCCAAAATTACTGTGTGTTATGCATTTAAAATAGTTCAAATATTACATAATATGTGACTTGAATTTCACAATCCATACCCTCTTCTAGCTCTCTGTTCACAACAAACAATTTATTTCATTTTCACTAAGACATAAATCCATATCCTCTTCTACTCATATGTTCACAGCAAAAAATTTCTTTCTTCTTTGCTAAGACATAAATCCATATCCTCTTCCACTCGTCTGTTCACAGTAAAAAAACTTTTTTCATCTTCACCAAGACATAAATCCTTTTTACCATGGATTCATGAAATGCTGGAAGCAGTTCCTATATAATTCTGGATGAACCATTCATTCCGGATATCGTAATATGTTAGATGACGATAACTATGAGGAATTATTGTCAGATGAACCATCTCTACCCAATTGTTCTTCAAAACAACATCATTCATTCAGTCGAGCAACACAAAATATTCAGTTTGATCTGGAAGAATGCATGTGTTTTCAAAGTAAAGAGGCTACCGTCAGTGCAATCAAACAATATTATATTGACCAAGGATTTAAGTTTGTGGTCATAGAGTCAAAGATAGACAAATACGTGGTACGATGCAGTAATTATGCCAATGATTGCCATTGGCGACTTAGAGCATCTTTCAACAAAGTTTGTCAGTAATAGGAAATCAAAAAGATAGAAACACCTCACACGTGCTTGTCAACTACTCTTTCACAAGATCACATTAATTTTAACTCTTCCGAAATTGCTACCATTATCGTAAATTTAGTGAAGTCCAACCCCTCAATACCGATAAAGAGTTTAGTGGCTGAAATAAAAATCCGGTACAGTTATTCTGTCTCTTATAAAAAACCTTGGATTGCAAAACAAAAGGCATTTGCGATGGAATTTGGTGATTGGAAGGATTCATATAACCATCTTCACAGATGGTTACAAGCTGTCCAAGAAGCTATTCTGGGGACAATTGTACAATGTATAGGACGTCCGAACGTTGTTGATGATGTTGAAGACCACTCCACTTAATCTTTGAGTGCGTCTTTTGGTCTTTTAAACCTTGCATTGTAGGCTTTAAGTACTGCAAGCCTATTGTGCAAGTCAATGGAACATTTTTGACTGGCAAATATCACGAAACATTATTAATTGCCATTAGTAAAGATGGAAACCGAAACATTTTTTCTCTAGCTTTCGCCATTGTTGAAGGGGAGGCAAAGGAAGCACTGATACGGTTTTTCCAATTATTGCGCGAGCACGTCACACCTTAAGACAATCTTTGCCTCATAACTGACAGAGGAAGAGTAATCTTGTCTTCATTGCAATAGGAAGAAGTTGGATGGGAAGGAGATGAGTTGTCCTCAGTCTATTACATCAGACATATGACATCCAACTTCAACAAAAGATTCAAGAATGTCGAGTTAAAACGACAATTAATTAACAAGGGTACTTTTTTTTCTCATTATTGTCATTATGTCCGCTGAATATATATACATAATTTCGTGTTTCATAACTTTTTTTTACATTGCCACAGCTTACGAGATGAAACAACCAACCTTTATGGCCAAATTGTCTGCCATGCATTTAGAATTCCAGCAAGCAGTGTCTTGGATAGATCAAATATCGCTGGAAAAGTGGACTCAAGCATATGATGAGGGTAAAAATTCGGGCACATGACAACAAATCTAGCGGAATGCATTAACTCGGTTCTAAAGGGTGCACGGTCTCTTCTTATATGTGCTATTGTCAAGACTACATTTGAACAAACAAAAGATTGGTTTGTTAAAAGAGGCACAAAGGCAGAGTGCATGTTACAAGCAGGTCACCTATATCCGGAAGACACTACCGCACAGCTATGCAAAAATGAACAACAATCAACTATGTGTATTGTGCAGCGTTATGACAGACAAAAGTCAGAGTTTGAAGTCCAAGAAATACCCACTCCCTAACTTCGCCACCGACTTATGTCATACAAAGTCAAATTAAATGAATGATGGTGTGATTGCGGACAGTTTCAAGCCCTGAGGTTGCCTTGTCCACATGTCATAACGGTTTGTTCATATTCTCATCTATAGTTAGCCACATTCGTTTCTCTCGTTTACAACCTTAGCAACATTTTAAAGGCCTATGAAATTCAATTCCATCCAGTTCAAAACCAAGACTATTGATCTCCTTACATGGGTCTAAATATGATACCTGACCAACACATGAGAAGAAGCAAAGTTGGAAGACTAACTACAAACCGTATTCATAATGAAATTGATGACCCAATTCCTAATTGGCCTAAGAAATGTTCATATTGTAAAAACGAAGGTCACAATAAAAAAAATTGTCGCTATAGATAGTAATCTTTCAATGTAACCTATGTTTTTAGTTTAATGAAAAATGACGTATTTAACTTTTTAATTTATTTATGTTTTTAGTTTAATGAAAAATAACGCATTTAATTTTTAATTTATTTGTTATCAATTTGAAAATTTCTACACTACATCACTTATGTATATCAATCACAAATATTATAAATATACTGAAATCATACTGAGGTGATACGATTTTAGTATAATTTATTTGAATTGAAATCGTGTCATATCAACACGATTTTAATTAATCTATAAAATCGTGTCATGTTAACACGATTTCATTGATTACTAAACAAAAGTGTGTTCTAGTGGTACGATTTCTTTCTTATGGTATCATTGTGACATGACACGATTTACCCATGTTGGTAATTAAAAAAAAATTTACTCTTTTTAGAATTTCTAAACAAAATTGCACCAAAATAAAAAATTTGCCCGTGACAGAGCAATGTAGTCCTTTTCCATAAACCTCACGAGAAAGTTTTGATGTTTGGTGCCTTTTTCAATCCCCATTCTCATCACCGCACTTGTGGAATTCAAAATATATTAATTCAATTGGTGTAAATAAAAATAAGCAAATAAGCAAGTGAGCAAGTGAGGATCCTAAATAAACTGGAAATCTTCAGCTACATTCATGAATAGAAAAAAAAAAAAAAAAAAAAGCGACTTTAGAACATACAAATTCTTCTGTAAGGGAAGTTACTTGAATTGCGGAAGTATTTCTTTCCCATCTTAAGGAAGATAAAACAAAATTGGTAGGGACTCGCATGGCAAAAATTACAAAAAAACCTCTCAGAGATTACATATCCTCTATCATATACAGAAGAAAAATTATGATCCAGTGAAACACACCAACAAACTATAACTATAAGAATATGCATGGAAAGAAATAAGGGGAGCACTCCTATTCACACCTCAGACCAGCACCTCACAAGGGAGAAACAAACAAAAATAGTAATAATAATATCAACAAAATCACAACAGTAACAGTAAATCAGAAAAATTAACAGAGAAAATTTAAAAATAATAACAATAACCACAAATTTTTAGAAATGATTAAAAAAAGAGTTAAAAAATCTCAAGAATCTCCAAAATGAAATTGTTGCAGAGTGGGCAGTTGCCCCTACTAACCATAAGCTCCCTTGAACACATCCTGCAGAAAGTGTGGCCACAAGGTATAAAAGCAGAAGCCTTATGCCTGACCATGCAAACACAGCAAGTGTGCTCCATGGAACCCACACCATCTCCATCATCTTCACCGTCTTCATCTGCATCCTCATCAAATTCCTCATCATCACTAAATATATACCTTGATCCTTCAAGCCCCATTTCCCTATCAGTCTCTTCTAACAAGTCCATCAGCGACATCATCACCGGCGCCTGCGCCTGCTCCGCCTCCGCCTCCGCCTCCTGCGCCGCCGCTTCCGACGCCTCCTGCGCCGCCACTGCCTCCCTCGCTGACAGCGCCCTCCCCTCCCCCGGCTTCTCGCCGTCCTCGTCCCCATCCTCGTCGTCGAAGCTGTCGCGGAAGGTTACCACGCGCCCTCGCTTGTACGGCTCCGACTGCAGGTTGGCTGAGTTCCGCATAGAGAGCTGCGGCCGGAGGGTTCCGGCGGTGTTGTTCTCGGAGGCGTCGCCGGCGAAGCGGGTGGAGCCTCGGCGGCTGAACTGGGAGCGGATTGCCGGAGCTCCGGTGGCCGGAGAACCGGAGTCTTCGGTCGCGGGGGTGAGGTCCTCGACCTGGTGAGCCATGTAGTGAGATGACATGTCCGAGTCGGAGTGAGTCGGAGTCGGAGTCGGAGTCTGAGTCTGGGACTGAGGCAGGGTTATAGCCTGAGTGGGGAATCGGACCGAGTTACGGCGTCCAAGCTGGGTAAAGATTCTGCTATTCGGGTTAGGGATAGGAACATCCGAAGTAGGAATATGAATTGTCGATATCCAAGCAGACCCTGCGCGCTTTAGCCGAAGCTTGTCCTTGAAGGCTTTCCAAGATCTGCAATTACAGTTTTTTTTTTTTTTTTTTTTAATTATTCTCCATAAATTAAAAAAAAAAATAGTAATACTGCTCTGTGATGATTTTAACAAATATATATATATATATATATATATATATATATATATATATAATAAAAGGTAAATTTATAATTAAGTGATATAAAATTCCTAGAATAATAGTATTGTTGTTGTTAAATGGCCTCTCAAGGCATCAAAGTCCATCAAAGATTTAACATCTTTCCAGTGATAAAACATAACATAAACAAATTTCTCCAAAAGATCTTGAAGAAAATGGTGAATGAAACAGAAATTAAAAATAAATAATTATAATTTTTTATTATACCTAGATTGAGAAAAATTTCAAACCTAAAGAAAATTAAGCAGCTTAAAAAGAAGAAAGTGAACCTGCGATCCTTTTTGTTGGTCTCGTCTTCTTTGATGATGTCAAGTAGGGTTCGGTTCTTGGACGGTGGTTCCCTGGGCGGCGTCGAGGAAGGTCTCTTCTGGTTCGCTAACACGTCGTCGAGGGTCAAGCCGGCTAGCACTCGGCCTCGGCTGCTGTCGGAAGCTGACATTTCTTCATGTAGTGTTACCCTCCGGCGACCTTCTATCACACACACACACAAATATATTTCCCAATAACACAATTTTGTTCGTTACCAAATCCATCTAACAATAACACATACACCTACACTTCAATTTTATTCAGGTATGCATCTATTCTTGGATACTTTATATCAACTTGTGGAAGAAGAAACTTGGCATTCTTAATGCATGCATGTTAGATCTAGATTTTTAGGGCTCCATTCCATCTCCAGAATGAAGGGTTACAAGATAAATGCAACTTTCTGTTAAATGGTGCTTAGATGGGTAATGGGTCAGCATTTTTTTTTTCTCCGGAAAACAGTGTTTTTCTTGGAAAATGAAAGAAAGACAAACGAAACAGGATGGAAACGTTTTTTTGTGTACGTTCAATCGTTTTCTGGGTGGGGCACATTGTAATGTAAAACAACAGAGAGAGATAGAGAAAGAGAATAAACCTTGGATACCTTTGGTCCCCGCAAATTGAGAGAGATCGCAGTTCTATACGAACACTGCTCTGTGTGAATTAATTGGTTAGTTTAGTCCTGCAAATAAGAAAAAAAGGTGAGTAATATGAAAAGGAATCAGAATGATAGGTGCATGAGAAGTGATTAGATGGTGGTGATGGTGGGGTGAGGGGCTCACAATGTCATTGTTTTGTGATGATTAAAGATGCAATGTTGTTGTTAATGTTTGTTGTATCTTTGTTGAGAAATTACAAATTGGGATGCATGGTATGAAGGGTAGAGATAAAGAAGAGAGTGTGTGTTGTGGAAGAGAATGTTGGGTTTTGGATAGAAAAACGAATTTTATGGGGAAGCACATCTCTCCCAACTTTGCGGGATGATCCTCTTCTAATCAATCTCTCTTTGTGCATGATAATACAAGGGTTTACAAGTTTATTATTATAGCCATAATTAGCTTTGTAAACAAAGGGACTAGTGTTAAGTAATGTTATATATGTTATATTTTGTATTTCATAGAGAAAACCTAAACCGAAAAAATAATGACCATAATTAAATAAATAGTTGTTATAATAGTTATAAAAACCAAAAATAGTTTTCACAATGTTAGAGTAAATTATATACACTAAAAAATAGTTATAAAAATGTATGGTCTCTATATATAATATATAGATAAGTACTGTATTATAATTATCATTATTATATTATAGATAATAATACTGTGTGTTATAATATGTAGAGAGATTATTGTATTTTGTTATTTCCTATCTAATTTACTCATTGTGATTGAAGATGTATTCGATTAACAAGATTGACTTTGACTCACCTCAAATGCATGGGTTTTCATGGCGTGATAGAAGACATGCAATTACTTTGTTTTATGTTGGAATTAAATATATGAAAGTAAATATGCATACTTATGACTTTTGTTACATTCAAATTAGCTAGAATGACAAAATAAATATGCAAAAGATTAGATAATAATATGATTTATATTAAGATTAGTTGAGACAAATGAAGTACACTATACAGGCCAAAAATTGTTATTCTCTGTAGATATATATATATATATATATATATATATATATATATATATATATATATATATATATATATATATATATATATATATATATATATATTGTGTTTAGTTTTTGCGTAGAAATAAAAAGAATTCAATCAATATTTTGTAGTCCTAATAAAATAGTTATATTTTTTCTTATTTTTTTCATTTTTATATCAAAATAAATACATTATGTAAATTAATTAAACATTAGATGGAAATTAGAAGTATAATTGAAAAAATAATAATGTCACTACGGTTAGTGTGGGGTATATGGGGAAGCCTCCAACCGTGGAAGACGGTTTGAGAACCATTAGATATTTTCCTTTTTAATTTGATGGTCTAGTATATTTTTCCAGCTTTCTTTTATTTCTTACATTGTTTGCTTATTTCTCCTCATCTTTCTCATCCAGGATATACTTCTCAGCTCCTTGCGCCAACCATGGACCAACATCATAGGTTTTCTTCCTCATTCTCTTCTCCACTTAACTATCAGCAATGTCATAGGAAACCTTCACGAAACCTGCCATGTAACACCACATTACATCGTACACAAACATACTAACTACACTTATATCTTTCAATATATAAGTTCCGAAACTTAGGATAATTTGATGGGATTTTCATCAAAATGGTGCAATTTCATTTGTAAATTAATAGAATGGCCGAAAATTGTTTTTATTACGTTTCGGGTAAGTCGTTTTTAATTGAAGGAAGTTATCACGTTATACAACTTGGCATAGAGAATTTAACGTTGAAGTCGAACCTTAAAATAACAGTTTTGGTATTAAAAAAGAAACTATTAAAGTTATTATTGATGACGGAGACTTTAATCAGTGAAGTCGTCATTAATTTTGATAATTTGTATTTTAATTTTTTAATTTGTATTTCAACTTTTGGGAAGTATTTTGGTTATTTAATAAGAAGGATTTCTTTTCTTTCAAATGAAAGATTTGAAGAACTATTGATTCTAAGAACTGATTACAAAGTGGATCATTATATTCTCTATAATATTATTATTATATCTTTTGTTGAACAAACAATCAGACAAAATAAATAAAGGGATATAATATTCTAATAATTTGAGTTAAGTTGTCATTAACTTTGACAATTTATATTATAATTTCTTGAATAAAAGTAGGGTCGATGACTTTTATTTTGATTTTATAAATTAAAATTATCGTGAACTTTGTCAACTTGTATTTTGAATCTTTGAACTAAGGTCGTCATTAACGTTGATGACTGTAATTGTTTGATTTTTTTAATAAGCTACATAAATGTTTTTATTGTAAGAATAAAAATCATAATAAGTTATATTGTCTATACAAATATTATTATGATAATTTGTTTACTTAACTTTTTGCTAGTGTCTTTTAATTTATTTAATTTCATGACCATAATTTTATGTAAATGATTATGAATAAATTTACTATTTTGAATAAGATTAATGTAAATGAGTAAATCCACATTTAAACACAAATAAATGTTTTTCCTGTTACATGGTCTTGCAACTCTATTTAATTTGTAACTCTGTTTAATTAATACATCATTTACTGATAAACCATCCATCTAATGTACTTAGAGTTTACAATTTAGGATTTTTTGAACTGCTGAAGAATGAAATTAATAAGAGCACTTAAGGGGTTCTTCAACCTTGTTACATAAACAAAACAATACAATAACCTCTCTGCCTACATGGGAACAACAAGGAGATAGTCTAGAACACCTAACATGGTACAACTGTCATTGTCCATTCTTGTTTCAGATCAACTACCTGCATACGCACCCACACCTACTCCTCTCTTAACTCTTTATAAAAAAAATTGAACAATCATAGTAACATGTAATACGATAGAAAAATCAACTTCTTACTATAATTTTAAAATAAACATATGAAAAAAGTAATATTCATATATTTTATTTTATTTATAATTATATACTTATATTAAAATCATAATTGAATATAATAATAAGTTAAAAATTTAATCATATATTTTATACTTATTTATTTACTTTATATTAAATAATTCTTTCTAAAAAATATAATTCATTATATTTTTATAAGATCATTTATAATTTGTTTAAGTATAATTAGATAGGAATTGTTGCCCATGACCACGTTAGGAGCTCAGTGATCACATTTAGATTGTTTAGCTCTTTGTGATCTTCAACGATGAGAGGGATAATGTTCTCTTGGACTACGCCATGTTTTTGCTTTAAGGGGACCTCGATGGGTGTCTACTCAGGATTATAAGATTGATTCACTACTAATTTAGGAGGACTCCACTTCCTTGGTCTTCATTTCCTTCATAAAATGAGTCTTTACCATCTTTCAATCTACACACATTAGAGAAATTAGTATAATAGAAGTTACTTAATATTAAAATAGATTGTTAATAGTGTTGTTTTCTACCTATATACACTTTCAAATACATGACATTTCTTTGAGTACTTAGCAATGTTGAGCCTCATCCTCATCTAGATCGGTAAGCTGCTTTGGTGGTTGAGCAATAAGATTTTGTGTCCAATACAAGGGAAATCCCCCTCCCCCTGGAAGAGATGGTAGAATATGAAAAGGAGGCACTTTAAATGAATGTCTTTTGATTTGGTTATATGATGAAAGGAAAAGAGAAAGTATTCCTTAATTACAAACACTTTTGATTGAGGCTAAGGAAGCTTTCTTAGTCAACCAAAATTCAAAAAAAGTAAAAGAAAAATATGTTGGTTGAAGGATAGATATTTTGAACTCAGTATAAGATTTGGAAGGTTGTTGGGTGGAGTTGGAGATTTCTTTTTCTAAAGATCCAAGAAGACGAAGACCTAGTTTTGAAGACAACAAAACCCTTCGTTAACCTTCTTATCTTTGTAGATAGCTTCATCTATGGTGCAAGCCGTTAACCTTCTTATCTTTGCAGATAGCTTCATCTATGGTGCAAGCCTCAAGGACGATTTCCTTCTCGTTTTTCAATTTACTTAGAAGTTGACAACTTTGTAATTTATTAAGAACTTGAAGAAAGGTCTAACCACTGTGTTCCAATTTAATTCAAAATTGGTATAAGGATAGAGGATCCTCAATCCATGTTTCTATCTATAGATCGAGTTGACACCTAAAAATAAAAAATATCCAAGAATTACAAAAACTTTGTAGAAAAGCGATACAAAATCCTGAAATGAAATAAAACTTATCAAGAAGTGAACTGTTGCAACCGCGATTACGACGGGGTGATCAAAATTTTGTTTTAAAAATATTTAAATAATTAAATAGAGATTTGGAGTCGTTACTACAATTTATTATTATGAAAAACCATAGAAAAATAAAAAAAAAATAAAAAAATGTCTACGAATCATATTCCAAGATTCGAGAGTCGGTTACGTGCGGGAAAGATACTAGCACCCCGCAACGCCCGTCCTAAGACGGTACCTTTCATCAAATTGATAGAAATAAGTATGACTTTTTTTCTAAAGAATTATTTTTCCCAATTAAGATAACAATCCCAACAAATAATAAAAACGAGCAAGTATATTTATAAAAATGCCTATACATACAAAGCAAATAAACAAAGAAAATATTTTATTATTTTTATTTGGACCAGACAAGGCTTGAACTTGGTCCTACGTATCTCTGTCTATGATAGAAAATCAGGGTACACGCAGATTTATTTTAAGAATTTGTTTAATGGTGTTTGATATTGTAAATTTTTTTGTTTTGAAATATCTATATTTTTAAAATTTTTCCTTTTTAAAGCTGTTTTATACGTTTTTAAAAACTGTTTTATAGATCTTTTATTTTTGAAACTGTTTTAATTTTTTAAATCTGTTTTAAACATTTTAAATCTAATTTTAAAAAGCTGTTTTATTATATTTTAAATCTGTTTTTTTAATTTTTTTGAAAACAGTTTTATAGATTTTTTTAACAACGTTTTATATATATATTTTTTATGCTTTCAAAAATGTTTTTTTTTTGTATTTTTTAAAAGATTTTTTATTAAAAACAAAGGTTTATAAAAAACTATTTTTATTCTATTTTAAGAAAAAAAATTTCCTTCTTATATATTTTTTTACTGTTTTTGTTATTTTAAGAGGTTGCTTTTTTATAAACGAAATCTTTTATTTTCGAAAGGGAAAAAACTATTTTTAGATTTTAAAATAAAACATTTTTCTTTATTTTTATATGAAACCGTTTTTATATTTTATTTTTGAAAAATGTGTTTTTTGTACCTTATATTCAAAATAGACCTGCTCTTGTATTTATTTTATTTTTTAAACAAACAACAAAAATTAGTAAATTAACGTGATAAAGAGGAAAATAAAATAGTAAAATAGAGGTTGACTAAAATAACAAACCAAAAAACTTAATGAAATTATCATTTTTTATCCCGTTAAAGCTAGTGGTATATGAATGTGCTTGACGTAGCGATCAACACTAGACATGAAGGTTGTGGCAAGACAGCAACCATACAAGTGTTATAATGATTACAAATTTTAATTTGATGTTCACAGTCTAACGTGCAAAACAATAGAATATTACATTTCTATTGATATAGGACCATAACTATTGATTGATGCACGGTAAACGAAACATTACATCACAGAGCATGCATATATATACGAATATGCAGACTAGATAATTGGAAAAACTGCAAACATACCCCGTTGAAGCGCAGATTGAAAACTTTAGACTTTTCCTTTTTTCCTTCTGCTCTCAATGACCCCCAAGAGCACGATAATTTTTCAAGCACTGTAATTTTTCTCTCTCTGTCGTTCTCTCTCTGTGTATTTTTTCGTCTTTCTCTTCTCATTGTTCTCTCTTTTTCTCCTTTTAGTCCCACTAATGATCCGTGTCTCTTCTTTTTCTTTCTTTCTCTTTCTTTCTCTTAATATATCTCCTTTTCCTTTTTCTTATTTTAATTAATATTTTTTAAATCCAAGTGGTTCAGAGAAGTTATCAATCTTTGACTCCTTCTCCTTGTTATTTATATATTTTTTAAATTAATATTAAAAATGAATCTACCCAGAAATGAGACTTAAGCCATTTTCCAACGGTAATAATTTATTATTTATTATTAATTTTATTTTTATGTAGTGGAGAACGTGGGTTGTATCTGAGCAGTTTCAAAATTATTATTTACAAATATATTTTAAAAATAAACAATACGTGGAGTTAAGATGTGAGAACATGAGAGTCTACTACCATTGACTCATTCTTTTTATTATTTTTTATTATTTATTTATTATCTTGAACGTGAAAATCAAGTAAGCAGTTTGAAAGCAGTCTCCCTTTCTTTTTGTTTTTTATTATTTATTCTACTTTTCTAATATATATTTATTTTTATTTTGTTTTATTATTATTTTCTTAACAAATTTTTAATGGACTGATTTCCCTTACTTTGTTTCTTTTTATGAATTTTATTTTAAAACTTTATTCATAGAATATAATGGAACCAAAACCTTTTTTATTTAAATGACAAAGTATAATAAAACTAAATAACACACATTTTTATTTTAATTTTTATATTATTTTATAATTTGAAATAATTTTATTTGCCCGGACGAAATTGGGTGTTGACAACTGCCCCTCCTTACTTAAATTTTACCAAATGATCTAAACTTTTAAGAAGTTCATATTAGTTGAGTAAAAGATAAGCAAGGATAAAAACACTAATTTCGTTCGGTTTGGCAATAAATATACGTGAAGACTGAGATCTTGCGTTGCAGGGGATCTACAAACCAAGGGATAACTATAGACTTAGTATAGCTGCAAATTTAAAATGAAGATACGACGTAAAGCCTCTTCTTCATAAATGTTGAAAAATTAAACTGAAGATACGACGTAGACCCATTTCTTCATAAATGTTGGAAAATTTAAAATGAAGATACGACGTAGAGCCCTTTCTTCATAAATGTTGAAAAATTTGAAATGAAGATACGACGTAGAGCCCATTCTTCGTAAATGTTGGAAAATTTGAAATGAAGATACGACATAGAACACATTCTTCGTAAATGTTGGAAAATTTGAAATGAAGATATGACGTAGAGCCCTTTCTTCTTAAATGTTGAAAAATTAAAAATGAAGATACGACATAGATCCTTTTCTTCAAAACTGTTAGAAAATTTAAAATGAAGATACGACATAGAGCCCATTCTTCATAAATGTTGGAGAATTTAAAATGAAGATACGACGTAGAGCCCTTTCTTCATAAATGTTGAAAAATTTGAAATGAAGGTACGACGTAGAGCCCATTCTTCATAAACGTTGAAAATTTAAAAATGAAGATACGACGTAGAGCCCATTCTTCATAAATGTTGGAGAATTTAAAATGAATATACAACGTAGAGCCCTTTCTTCATAAATGTTGAAAAATTTGAAATGAAGATACGACGTAGAGCCCATTCTTCATAAACGTTGAAAATTTAAAAATGAAGATACGACGTAGAACCCATTCTTCATAAATGTTGGAGAATTTAAAATGAAGATACGACGTAGAGCCCTTTCTTCGTAAACGTTGAAAATTTAAAAATGAAGATACGACGTAAAGCCCATTCTTTATAAATGTAATTTGAACTTAAGTCTGATTTGATTGAAGTTTTGATGAAAATGCTTGAATGTATGCATGCCATGAATGCACAACACTTTGAACTTTTAATAATTTCTGAATGTCAAATGAAACTTTGAATTTCTGAACACATGTTTGAACATTTGAAAATTCGAGTTGAATGCATGTATGAATGTTTGAATACATGTAAATTTAATTTTTTAAATGCATACATGAATGCACAATGATTTGATTTTAGAAACTGATCTTGTATTGAGACGAGAGGGTCGTTGTTATTCGTTTTGACCTTGTACTGAGACGAGAGGGTCGTAAATTTTGAATAAATCTCTGGATAATGTCACTAAGATTATACATCCGTGTTGTAGAATGTGGAGATACGACATTGAGTCCTTTCTCTAATAATATTTCTGTTGATTTTTTTTATCTGTTCTTTCTAGAGAATGCATTTATGGATGCATGCAACTTTTGATTGAATATAATTTTTTTTTATTTTTTTCCTTTTTAGAAAGATACATACAAGAATGCATGAAATTTTATTTTGCTGGATACACTTATGTATGCATGAAATTTTTTAATATAAATTTTGAAAATTGCATGTTTCAATGCATGAAACTTTGCATAAATGTAAATTTCTTAATTTAAATGAAAATGCATACTTTGAATGCATGTAATTTGATTTGTCCCTGTTGAAAGATGTATGTTGGATGCATGACAATACATGAACTCTTTTTTTATTTATTTTTTCTGAAGAATGCGTTTATAAATACATGAAATTTGATTTTATTTTTTTTAAGAATGCATGTTAAAATGCATGAAATTTGTTTGAATATGAATTTTTGATTTTCTTCTTTTTGAAAAATGCATATAAGAATGCATGAAATTTGTTTGAATATGAATTTTTGATTTTCTTCTTTTTAAAAAATGCATATAAGAATGCATGAAATTTGTTTTTTTTTGTTTTTTTATTGATGAAGGCATGGAAGTTTTTGATTGAATTTGAAAATGCATGATTGAATGCATGAAATTTGATTTTTTGTTATGTTTTGAATGATGCATTTATGAATGCATTAAATTTTTGATTGAATTTGAACTTTTGGTTTGAATGAAAATGCATGTTTGAATACATAAAATTTAATTTTTTGTTCTTTTTGAAGAGTGCATATTTATGAATGCATGAAACTTTGTGAATTTTTTTTTGAATGAAAATGCTTCTTTAAGTGCATGAAATTCTTTTTTTATTTTTTTTATCTATTTTTTTTAAGAATGTATTTATGAATACATGGAACTTTGTGAATTTTATGAATGAAAATGTATTTATGAATGTATAAAACTTTGTGAATTTTCTGAATGAAAATGTGTGCTTGAATGCATGAATTTTTTTTCTTGGATGATAATGCATATATTAAAGCACGAAATTCTATTTTTTATTTTTATTTTCTTGAATGATAATGCATGAAATTCTATTTTTTTGTATATACAAATTTTTAAATGATTTTACAAATGATGATTTTTTCAGTGAACTTTTCAAAGACCATGTTTCAAAAAGATATGTACGAATTTTCCAAAAGAGAAGATATGTATAAAAGATATTTTCAATGATTTTGAAATGTTTGAAAGTTTATGTACAAAGGAATATTTTTTAATGATTTCTTCCAATGTTTATTCAAAAAGTCTGTACAAAGATTTTTCCAAATATATATATTTTATGTACATTCAAAAAGGATTTTTTCAATGATTTTTTTTGTTTAAATGCATATATACAAAGAATTTAAAATATCTCAAGAACATGTACATAAATTTTTCTTTTTTTCAAAATTGCACTATGTAGAATCAGAAGTTCTTGGTAATCATTGAATTCACTAGATATCAATTTCCATTTTTTATGAAAATCTAGGGTCATTTGAAGCTAATGTCAACATGGTGTAGCCATCAACTTTCCTTTTGGAAACACTGCTTAGATGCATGCTTGGACCCATAGGTAAAGGGTAAGTGTTTAGGGAGTTTGAGGTATTTGAAAGATACTGGGAGTGAATCTTCCGACAGGACTGCCCCAGTTTAGGTGTCCCAGTTTTGGTGTGTTGGGTTGGCTATGTGGGCTTTAAGCTTGGAGGGTATGAACAACTTGGTTCAAAAGAAAATAAAGGTAGTATAAAAGATTGATCCTAAAAGGAAAACAATTCATGTAAATTGCCCCAGTTTGTATGTAAGAGGAGAATGATGAGATTTGTGTGAATGGTTCCTTGTCTGGGTAAGGTGAAAAACATGGCGTAACAAAGGTACAAACGAAATCGGATGGCAAAGGCACTAGAAATAGGATTGCCCTTGTTGGTATGTATGATGATATATGTGAGGGAAGGCAAGGGTATCAAATTGCCCCAGTGTCACTTTTGATGTTTTACCCTCTTCTAAAAGAGGCATTCTAGTAGACTTCCTTTTTTCATTTTTTATTTTTTTAACACACATCATCGGTCACGTCCTCTTGTTACAAAGCTAAACTGTATGAAAATCATTACAATCATTCAACAATCAATATGGACTTTATTGGGCTTGTAACGTGGTCAGGGTTATAGGGTTGTGAAGAAAAGGATATAAAGGCTCAAAAAATATTTTTTTGGGATTTTATTTTTAAACAAGGATCATCAACCAAATGTTGTAACCAACCAAGGTCATCTTCCATGAGCTTTTTGTATCATGTACCTTTTCTTTATTTTCTTTCTCATTAAAGAGTCTTTATTGTACTCCCTCCTTGATGAACTTGTGAGAATATATTTTTTTCATCGTTTTCTCTTTTTTTTTTCAATCTTTTTTCCTTTTTTTTCATATTTTTTTGAAAGGCTTCCGATGTACTCCTTGCTTGATGTGTATTTTCTTTTAGGCTTTCAGGAACTCCTATTAATACTCATTTCTTGATGAATTAGGAGCTTTGACATATAAATTGTTTATGAATTTCTTCTATCAAAACCTTAGATTAAACTTCAAATTGTTGATGATCCTCATTAGGGGTATTTGAAAGAAATATTTTTTGGCTCAAAGAGGGTACAAAAGATTTGAAAAAAATGTTTTGGATATAGAAACACGGCCATACATCATTTTGAATTTGATTTTCAAAGAATTTAACAATGGAACAAAATTAATGACTTATGACAAGTGGCTTTTTCTCTCTTTTATTCTTTTTTTACTGTCCTTTCTTTTGTTTAGATTGTCTTTTTGGGTTTTCAATCTAACGGATTTTTTTCTCTTTTTTTTAATGCCACTGAAGAATAGAGGTAGGAGATTGGCTAATTAACAAAAAAACTGACATACTGCCCCAATGTAAAAATTTAGGTAATGGTAACCATTTGAACAATCCTTTCATTTGGGAATTTTGGAAATCTTGGAAATTTTGGGGAATTTTGGAGAAGCCTGGTAATTTTGGAAAAGCCAACAGGTAACAAACACCATATATGCAAATGCTTCCTTAAAAAAGTCAATTTTTACCCTTATTAAACATTTCGCTTGAATGATCCCCACTTTATTATTATTCGCAATCTTGTGGATTCAATAATCTATGAACAAATGAATCACCACATTTTTTTTACTTTTTTTATTTTCAAAAATTCATTATTTTTTCAAACGCATTAAAGAAATTTTTGACTTTTTGTTTTTGGAAAATGCATATATGATATATGTTTGAATGAATGCATGAATTTTTTCAGAAACTGCACTTATGGATACATGATTTTTTTTGAACAATCCTTTCATTTGGGAATTTTGGGAATCTTGGAAATTTTAGGGAATTTTGGGGAAGTCTGGTAATTTTGGAAAAGCCAACAGGTAACAAATACCATATATGCAAATGCTTCCTTAAAAAAAGTCAATTTTTATCCTTATTATTAAACATTTCGCTTGAATGATCCCCACTTTATTATTATTCGCAATCTTGTGGATTCAATGATCTATGAACAAATGACTCACCACATTTTTTTTTACTCTTTGTTTTTTTTTCAAAACTTCATTATTTTTTCAAAGGCATTAAAGAAATTTTTGACTTTTTGTTTTTGGAAAATGCATATATGATATATGTTTGAATGAATGCATGAATTTTTTCAGAAAATGCACTTATGAATACATGATTTTTTTTTAATGCATATATAGTGCATGTTTGAAAGATTTTTTCTAAAAGAAAATACTTTTATGAATGCATGATTTCTTTTTGAATGCATATATGATGTATGTTTGAATGATTTTTTTTTTTTGTGAGAAAATGCATTTATGAAATTTTGGACTTTTTCTTTTTGAAAATGCATGATTTTTTTTGAATGCATATATAGTGTACGTCTGAATGATTTTATTTTATTTTATGACAAAATGCATTTATGAAATTTTGGACTTTTTTCTTTTTGAAAATACATTTATGAATGCATGATTTTTTTTGAATGCATATATAGTGTATGTCTGAATGATTTTATTTTATTTTATGAAAAAATGGATTTATGAAATTTTGGACTTTTTTCTTTTTGAAAATACATTTATGAATGGATGATTTTTTTTTGGATTTATTTTTGTTTTCTTTTCATATGTATGCATGTATAATTTTTTTTTTAGAATGTATATATAAATGGAATTTTTGGGAATGCGTATATGATGTACTAAATTCTAGAAAAGTGTATAAGAGATTTTGTGAATGCATACGTAGATATTCACAAGCTGATTTTGTTTCTTTGAAAATACAAGCATGAAAATCTATTTTTTATTTTCTTTCAAATTTTCCATTTTTTTAATAATAACGCATGAATGGATGCTCGAAATTGTAATTTCTAAATTTTTTAATGATATGTATGAATGTCTGCTCTACACTATATTTTTTTATTTTTTTCAATGATAATCTATGCTCAAATGTATTATTTTTTTAAAAAAAGTATGTATAAATTTTCAAAAGAGAATGTATATTCAAAGATGTTATTTTTTCTCACAAATATTTATAGGAGAATGTATTTATAAAATAGTTTAAATAACAATGTATGTACAAAAGGGTTTTTTTTTTCCTAAAAAAACATAAATTTTTTTATTTATGTACAAAATTTAGAAATTTTCAAATGAGAGTGTATTTACAAAAATATTCAATGTGTATATGTTTTTTGTAATCATTATATGCTGACTTCTTTTTTCTGTAAAAAAAATGACTGATTTTTTTGTGTTATTTTATTTCATATTTTTCTTCAAGAAAAAATCTTAAGAAACAATTTTATTTGTTGTTATCTTTCTATGGTGAGGTCAAGACCTTGAGAGGGATTCAATGGATTTTTTTTTTTGAAAAAGTGAGGTTGAGACCATAACTGCATCAAGTGGGTCTCAAAATAAATCTTGCAAGTAGCGAGGTAAGCACAAGAATGTACGAATGTATGCAATATTTTTCATTTTTGATATTCTTGGTTTTTTGTTTGATATTGGCATTTAAGAAGAAATGCATGAGTGCACTGAGAATGCATGAACATATATACAAAATCCTATGATGATTTATGAGAATGTATGTAATGCATAATTTCCATTTTTGTTTATGGAATGAATGATGGAAATGCATATGTTTTATTCTTGATTAAATGAGAATGCATGCATAAAACTTCATTTTTC
>Ga0209700_103302_pt1 | contig 31155 bp, 17 predicted proteins | sample SiratroredBW_FD_187528 | JGI IMG/M metagenome (GOLD analysis project Ga0209700, IMG submission 187528) | Root nodule microbial communities of legume samples collected from California, USA - Siratro red BW (SPAdes) (version 2) | ecosystem: Host-associated > Plants > Roots > Nodule | place: USA...
TCGTATTATTGAAATGATTGACGATAATCATTTATTGTTGTGACGACAAGTATTTTGTATTGCCATATTTTGTTTATTTTGATTTGCGCAATTAATGTTATGACATAATTTTGAGACGTTTTGGACCCAGTCTCAAATTGTTATTGTGGTAAGATTGTTTTGATCTTATATATAGCATCTGGGGCGGATGATTGGGACATGTGTATAAATATTTCACATTCATAAAGGTCATTGTGATGTAGGTGTTTTGTTTCTGTATGATGTTATTACTCCTTCGAGTATGATTTTCTGCAGTGATGAGATACTTACTATTTTGTTGGACCATGTGATTGAATATACTTTGGCATTTTGTTGTGGCCACATATTGTGAATTGATCTGGATAATTGATTGTTATCGTGATTTAATTTATGTTGTCCAAGTGGGAGAATGTTGGATTAATTAATCCTTGTGGACATACATAAATTAAAATAATTGATCCAGATTTATTGAAGTATTATTTTGGATTATGGGATGTGAATATTATATGATATGGAGAGGCTGATAATAGGTGAGCTTAGTCCTATATTAATTATATTAATAAAGAAGGGTCCCTACGATTAACCAGATATTAGTTTTTCTCTACCCTATTAAAGAGAAAAATAGAGCAGTATTTTGTACGCTGCCTAATTCTCCTGGTTTAACATCGTAAACACCCTTCTATGCTCTTTTCTTCTCTGTTGTGTTTTCTCAATATCTGTTCTTACTCAATTACATTAAGGGGAATTCAATCTTCTCTGATCAATAACTATAATGGCATCATCTTCAGTTCCAGGTAAGTATTTGATTTAATATTGAATGTATGATTGTACTTGACATGCATTAATTGGACTGAATATAATAAATATTAAAGGATAAATCTTTCAGTGAAAGCATGTTTTTGTAGACTCTTAAATTTCATGGTTGGATATAGGGATGTAAACTGGTTGAACCAAATCAAACTTGTCAAGTTTAAACTTAATTTGATGAACTTATTTATTTAACGGAGTTTAATTAGAAACTTAAGTTCAACTTGCTAAAAAGAATATTAATACCAAGTTTAACTTATTTCTAACTTAATTGATTTATTTCTACAATTTTTTAATTATTTTTATCTTTATATATGTATAGCATCTAAAAATCACTTTAATATTTGTAATAAAAAGTATTATAAGTTGTTTTATAAAAAATATTGATGTATTAAAACGAAACTAATGTTTTGCATAAGTAAATTTCAATAGTAATTATTAGAGAATAAATTTGAAATAAATGTACTATTATTTCAATAAAAAAGATAAAAACTCTATTCTATTTTTTTTATTACTGCTATTTTTATTAGGGGGAAAGTGATGGATGGAATTTTATACTGAATTGAGAAAGGAAACTTCCCATTGCCTTTTTTTGTTTTACTTACCTTGGTAGAAATTCATGTACAAGTAGATTATGCGCATGTTTTGGCAACCCTAATTGTTTGTGGAAGGATTGTTTTGCTGATTAGTTTTAAAGACTTCATCCAAAGTTTATTATAATAATAATCTTAATAATAAAATAAAATAAAATAAATATAATTAAGAATGATAATTTAAAATTACATAATTTAACTTATTTTTTTTATTTCAATCCAAACTATATTTAAGCTTTATTTTTATTACATTTTTCTTTTATTTAACTTTAACTAAACAACTTTTATTTTCACTCAACTTTTTACTTTCCTTTTTCTTTTTCCACTTCTCTACTATATCTCTCTCTCTCTAAAATATATAAAATGCTCTAACATATGTTTTAAAAACTTAACTTTTCCAACGTTAATATATGTTTTTTCAATTCCAGGGCATAAAATGAAAAGGAAAGAAGTAATTGGCATAAGAGTTAAAAATATATACTCTAATATTCCCATTGAAATTACTGCTCTGCTAATAAGTCCTTATCGATGCATCTGTTATGTGGTGCTTTTCAATGAACAAGGTTATTTCCAGGACAGGTTCTTTTGTGTTCTTGATGGTTACGTAGGATGATTAAACTCTTGTTGCATCCTTATCTTTTATGATTTTTTAATAAATATCAAATTGCTAAGTGGAAGATGAATAGGATAATTGATAACTCTTTAATTTAATTTATTTACGTGGATGAGTTTTTTAATTGATAAGTCTTCAATAAAAAAATTTATGCATATGATTTCTTTTGAAAAAATTCAATAGTTTTTACAAAAGTAATTTACGAATATATATATATATATATATATATATATATATATATATATATATTAAGCACATAAAAGGAAAGAAGTCAAGGGGGCTCTGATTTATTAGATGATTCAAATTCATCAACAACCAGGATACATTACAAGAAAAAAACTATTTAGAGATAAATTTTTAGCTACCAAATAAAATGGTTGCTAATTGTGACCAAAATAGCTACCAAATTAGATTTTGGTTGTTAAATAACTAAAAAATAGAAGTAATGATTGAATTTAGTGACCAATTAAGTCAAGATAATTGGTATTAACATTAGCTACCAAGATTTTAGTAACCTACATCATTAGATTCTAAATTAGTCTGTAACTTAATTAGATACCAATTTAGAATCTAATGGTATAGGTTACTAAAACTTTGGTAGCTAATGTTAGATACCAATTATCTTGACTTAATTTGTCACCAAATTCATATTTTATAGTTATTTAGCAACCAAAATTTAATTTCGTGACTATTTTTGTCACAATTAGCAACCATTTCATTTGGTAGCTAAAAAAATTGGTTTCTAAATAGTTTTTTTTCTTGTAGTGATAACATACAAATTCTACAATAAGATATTACATCACTTAAATAGAAACTGTTGTAAAAAATATGATGACATTTTTGTAATTATGATAACATATTACATTGATTACTCGCTCAATTGATATAAAAAATATCATACAACATCAATTACTAACTAATGTAAAATATAGGTCAAGAAACTTTTTAAGAATTTTTTTTTTGAAAAATTATTAGGTATGTCACTTATTATATTGATTATTAGAACAACCGAGGTAATATAATGGTATCTGTTTAAGAAAAAAATTAAAATATGTTACGAGCTACTTATTATATCGATTATTACGAAAATCGATGTAATATAGTAGCTATTACATCGATTATAATAACAACTGATGAAATATGTGGATATTATATCAATTATTGGTTATAAATGTTATAATATGTGTGTTTTATAATCCTACTCAAATCATTTTCGTTGTTTTGCATTGTTTTTCACTCATTAATTTTCGTTGTTGTTGTGGTCACCATTGTACTTGTTGTTGGTTGTCCTTGTTTTCTTCACCTACATTTGCTTTTCGTCGCTGATTGTTTTTCTCACTTTGTTCTATTTTTCATTTTTTATGTTGGTAGGTTGTTTAATTTCTTTTTATGTTGACAGTCGCAGGTTGCATTTGAAGGGGCGGAGGTGTTCATGTAACTGTCGTTGTAGCCCTTTTTCCACTGTCACTGAGCCATCGCCATCGCTTTCACAACCATCGCATTTCACACCCTTTGTCAAGTTAGTATTCTAAAATTAATATTAATATTGTATCACCATTGTTTTGGTTTTCCTTTGTGTATGTCTCGACCTACAACATGCAAGTAATGAAAACTGTTTTAGACATTTGCTATAATGATGTAATAGCCTCAAACTAGGAAGAAAAAGTCAAATAACATTCGATTTTAATAATTTTTACATAGAAAAAAATTGAAAAACTTAGGACTACTTGTAGAACATGTAATTAAACTTAACATGACTCTAAAAAACTTGGAATATTAACAAAATCAAAGGTAAATGACTGAGTATTGGTTCAATTAATCCTCAACAATGTGTATTTTATGTTGTGCTTTTATGTTATTGAATGTTATATATGTTGAACATGTCGGTATTGGTTTGGGGGTGTTTGATCCCCTATAATGTGTATCTTATATTGTTTATTGAGTGAAACTTAGTTTCCCATTTAAGATTCAATATAAAGATTGAATATTACCTCCAATTTTAATTAAATCCTTAAGTTAAAAAAAAAAGATGAAGGTAGTAATAACAATCATTATATTGAACTCGAATTATCTATTTGGACAATTTAGGAAGATTAAAATTTTTTTCATAACTCACTAGTATATATGATTAATGACATTATGTATATTTCATGAAATTTTGGTTCATTGCATTTTGTATTGATCTTTGGGGCATATTTGATTGTGGTTGACTTAATTTCACCACTTTCATTTTATGTTACCTGAAGACCGATCTAAAATGCTGCCAAAATTTTATGAAGTTTAAATAATGCATAATAAAATGGATGTACAAGTGAATCTTTTTGAATGGGATAGGGTTACACTTTCTTTCAAAGAATGGGAGATACTAATGATAAATCAAAATCTTCTACTCTGTAGTCATAGATCGAAGTTGGATAGATGCAAGTTGAATTAGTGATATGTATGAAAATGACGTTAAAGAGCTTCTACAATATGTTCAACAGAATAGAGGAGGTATAAGTAAAAAATATTGTTGCCCCTGTGTTAATTGTTTGAATGGAAAACAACTAGAAATTCAGTTGGTATAAGAACATGTTCTTTGTGATGGTTTCTTAAAGAACTATACAATGTGGACTTACCATGGTAAAGTTGTAGACCTACCACCTATATCTAATGTCAACATTCTAATATACATTATAATAATCGTATGGAGGATATGATTCACATTATTAGAGAAGATCATTTCCAGCAAGCACACATTTGTGATTCAAAAACATTTTTGTGTCACGATTGTTCAAGCTTCACACGTTTGCCAACAGTATTAAGATAAATTAATATCAAAACAAAAAATAGGTGGACCAATAAAAGCTTCACTCAAATGTTCAAGTTGCTACATGAAATGCTTCTAGAAGGTAATACATTGTTGATTGTCACTATAAGGCGAAGAATATATTGTTTCCGATGGGTATGGAGTACCAAAAAATATATGCATGTCCCAATGATTGTATATTGTATAGAAAAGAGTTTGAAGCATTGCACGAGTGTCCAAGATGCGGGATATCACGATACAAAGTGAAGGATGATGAAGGTGATGAAGATGACATGAAAAACGGTCCTCCTACAAACGTATTGTGGTATCTTCCAATCATACCGTGAATTAAACATTTTTTTTGCCAATGTTAATGATGTGAAGAACCTTACGTGAAATGGAAGAAAATGCGATGGGTTGTTACGACATGCTGCTAATTCACCGTAATGGAAGAAAATCGATTGTTTGTATCTTGAGTTTGGGAGTGATGTAAGAAATCTTATATTGCAACAAATGGAATGAATCTGTACGATAATTTAAGTAGAAAACATGGTTCATGGCCGGGTTTGGTTATAATTTATAATTTACCGTATTGGTTATATATTAAGAGAAAATATATGATGTTGTCTATGGTGATATTAGGACCAAGACAACCCATAAATGACATAAATGTTTATCTAAGTCCTTTGATAGAAGACATGAGGTTTTTATGGGACAAAGAGATGAAATATTTGATGTATATGAAAAGGTGAATTTCAATTTGTGTGCATTAACATGGGAGGAAGACATCTTACATTGGGCATGAGAGGTTTTTAAAACATAATCATCCTTATCGTAGGTTAAAAAAAGATTTCAATAGATGTTAGGAGGACAAAATTACACCTTCACCCTTAACTGGTGAGCAAGTGTATAACCGAGTGTGCCATGTCGAAGTGACTTTTAGGAAAATATTCAATAATAGTGGTGTTAAAAACATATGCAAGAAGAAATCAATATTCTTTGAACTTCCATATAGATCAGAGTTAGATGTTAGACATTGCATATGTGTAATGTATGTGGAAAAGAATGTTTGTGATAATATAATTGGCACGCTGCCAAACATTAATGGAAGACGAAGGATGGTATAAATACCCATAAAGATATGGTTGAGAGGGATGTTCATTTGGAGTTACAACCTTAACCTCATGGTAAACGAACATATTTGGCTTTTACATTTCATACTTTGTCAAAATTTGAAAAGGTAAGTTTTATGGGTGTCTATGAGGAGTTAAAGTACCACAAGGATACTCTTTAAATATTAAGATAAAATTGTTGAAGAAGATTGTGATGTTGAGAAATTGAAATGGTTAGCACGAGGACTTAACTTTGATGTTATACATGGTTTGGATATGATATTAATATGTTGTCCTTTTATACAAAGACTGAAGATGACAAAAGTAAAATGCAGAATAACAATGTAACCCTTGAGGCAGAGTCAATGTACTTTACTAGTTCTTAACAATGTTGTGATGGCTACCATAAGTTACTTTGGAGTAATTGAAGAAATCTAGGAGGTTGACTGTCAAATTTAGAGTGCATGTATTTAAGTGTAAATGGGTTAGTAGTAACACAAGAGTACATGTTGATGACTTAAATTTTACTTTGGTTGATCTTACATAAGTAACTTATAAGATCCTTTCATCATGGCTTATCGAAAAAAAGCAAAAACAAGTTTTTTTTGTGTGAAAGATCTTTCTAATGAAAGGTTGTCAATTGTCCTCCAAGGAAGAATTAAACATGATGTTGATCACCATAATGACTCAAGAGTCAAATCTATAGACAATCTTTATTCTCAAGACACATACCTAATAACATTTATTTCTATCACATTTTGGAGCCATTTTATAATGAAATCAACTATTTTTAAGCTTGAAAACTGCTTAATTATTTATTTTATTAGATTTTCATTAATAATTGATTACTGAAGTTTGGGAATTGAATTTGTTCTAAATCCATTTTATTTTGCTTAAAAAATGAACAGGAAGCATTGAATTGAGAAAAGTAGGACTAGAGCCCATAAAGGAGTATATAAAAGAGAAAGTTTATCCAAGCAACTCAAGTTCGACACTAGGGACGCTGAGCCCGGTGCCAATCAACCTGAGAGTATATCTATGTAATTTAGCTCGATGCCACTAAAGTTATGTTGGACACGAGTTGGACTAAGAGTCTTTGGGCTGAATAGCACTTCATGCCACTGACATTGGGTCGTGCACGAGCGTATGACTTGTCTTTCAAGTTTCTCAAAAACTTTTCAATAGGAGCTTGACAAGTGACAAGCCATCAATGAAGAGGATCCTCTGCATTGGGAGAGTGCCATGTGTCCAAGGTGACTTGCAACCCAAACTTCATATCCTCTCCAATGAGATGAGGACAAGTGGCAAAATAAGCTTGAAGAGGAGCTCCCCATGTGACCCCTAGTTGGAAGCTTCATATGCACATTGATACATTCTATCTTCCTAAGTGTCACATTCTTGGATACTTACTTCTTAGGTGGATGCCTACTTGTCATTATGGGCTTCAAGGATCAAAACCTTACACTACGTGGCCCAGACAAATTCATCCTCCACCCCATACCCTCTTCCTGCACCTCCTTAAAAAATTTTAATTCCAAAACTGACCTCTCGTGGAAATGACCAAATTGTCCCTGCTTTATTAAAGAACACCAATCTTCTTCATCTACTTTTCAATTTTTTTTTTGAAATTTGAGAACCGGACAGCCAAACAAATAAGTATAGGCTTCTATTGCTTGAAATTATAGGTGTTACATCCACAGGCTTAACTTTCTCAGCTGTCTTTGTTTTGATATCCACTGAACATGAAAACAATTTCACTTGGGCTTTGCAAAGATTAAGAGGGTTGTTTTTTAGAGGAGATGTGTACCCTATATTTATTGTTAGTGATAGGGACCCGACTCTGATGAATGCCATTGAAGTTGTTTTTTCAGAAGCTTGTAACTTACTGTGTAGGTTCCATATAAATAAGAATGTAAAGGCCAAGTGTAAAATGCTTGTTCATCTAAGGGAGGCATGAGATGTTGTTATGAAATCATGAACAACTGTGATTGATTGTACTGATTGTGAATCATTTCCTAAATGTGTTGAAGGATTTGAAAGTGCTTGTTTGGCATGACCCATATTTTTGGAATATGTGCAAAAGACCTGGATTAAACCTCATAAGGAAAAATTTGTTAGTGCTTGGACAAATAAGGTTATGCATATGGGCAATACTACATCAAATAGGTATGGTGAAATATTTAATGTGTATTTATATGTTAATGAGAGTTTTGTTACTTGAATTAATTTTGTGTGTTGTATGCAGGGTTGAACAAGCTCATGGGAATTTGAAGTGTATCTTGCAAGCTATCATGGGTGATTTGTGTACATGTTGGGATGTAATCAACAATCTCCTTGTCCTCCAACATAATGAGATTAAGGCCTTGTTCCAGATGAGTCTACATGTTGTTACCCACACTTTCAATAACTCATTATACTAAGGTTTAGTGGGTATGGTAAGCAAGTATGCGTTGCTGCATATTGCAGAAGAGTTTGATAAGGTAAAAGTTATTGGCTTTGATAAGAAAAAGTGTGGTTGTGTCCTTATATGTACTCATGGTTTAACATGTGCATATGAGCTAGCAAGATATGTTTTTTGTGTGATACCGCTAAATGAAGTGCATATGATGTGAACTAGACTTAGTTTCTCAGACTTATCATCAAGTCAATCATCATGAGGTGTCGGTTCGACAAGAGATTGATGACATATTAGCTCGCTTTGACAAGCTTGACATTGGAGGTAAAATAACCATTAAGGGAAAGCTGAGAGAAATTGCATACCCTGATATGACATCATTATGTCTCCCATTGGAAAAGGTTAAGACTAAAGGCTCTCAAAAGAGTAATCAACAACGATTAGAGAGGTCAACCAAGCGTGATCCTTCATACTTTGAGCATGTAGACAAAATTCATTTCATGAAGGATAGTTGTTCTACATAAAAGGCTTCAAGGGTAAAGGTAAAATAACATTCAGTGTTATCCTCTAAAGTATTGCCCTGTCTTGATCTATTTCATCCTATTTGTCATCCAAACATAATAGACATTATTGATGTTAAACTTGATGGACATTGTGGTTATCGATCAATTGCTGCATTGTTGGGAATGGGAGAAGAGTCATGGCCATTAATCAGAATGGATCTATATAAAGAGATATGTGAATGACGTGATCAATATACAAACATTTTTGGTAGCCATGAACATTTCGATCAACTGAAGAACTCTTTACTTGTTGAGGGGACAACATCTGTAAGTGCTTTTGTTTAATTTATGTTAACATCTGTAAGTTCAATGACATGTTAATAATATTTTACATATTTGCAAGCAAGTGTTGATAAGTGGATGACTATACCAAATATGGGTTACGTCATTGCAAGTAGATATAATGTTATCCTTGTTTGCTTGTCGTTGCAACAAAATGTAACCACTTTTCCATTACGAAGTAAACCTCCTATTGATGTTAGTCAACATCGGATAATATGCATAGGACATGTTTATGGGAACCATTTTGTTAACTATTCTCTCATGAGAGACTAATTTAGGACTCCACAATCCTAAACAATAAACAACAAATGATGTCAAAAAGTTCACATATTAAACACAAACTAAACACAACAAGTTATAACATAATCTTACCTCACCCTCCCACAATCTCAACGCCACATGGTGATTATAACTTACCAAAAGAGACACATCAGATGGTCCCCCAGGAAAACCTACCACCTCACCAGCATCACCACCACTAATACGAGGAGCTTCACCACCAACAGGAGGAGCATCACCACTAACAGGAGGAGCACTGGATGAAGCACCCCGATCTCCTCTACGAAATGATGTTGTAGGCCTTTTCCACACTTTAGGATGGAAACCCACTCCTCTGGTCCTCACCATATTTGTCACAGTGCACAAAGTTAGTATTAGATTAAAAAAAATTGAAAAAATGTGAACCGGATGAGCATGTCATTTTGTTTTGCAAATGAAAACCGGATGGCATGCTCATCCGATTTACATTTTTAAACAAATGTGAGCTGGGGTGCCATTCGGTTGTCATTTCCAAATCAAAATGAGAACCGAATGAAACCCATCCTATTGTCAAACTCCCATATCGAAAAACTCCCCGTTCGCCGGCGACAGCCCCCCAAACACCAAATTAACTACTCTAATCAACAATAACACACACAAATTGCTAATAAACATAAAAAATTGCTTACCTACGACTTGTTTGGAGGTTTAATTGAAGATTTGGGAGAAAGGAACGAAACGGACGACTTGCTTCTTCCTTGCAGGCAGCTACAGATCCAGATCCGTGGTTCTAGAGACTGAACCGGATGTTATAGAGGTGAAGTACTGAATCAGTTGAACCCACGATGGCACTCAAAGCTTCCAATGGTGAGAACGGTGTGAATGAATCAGATGTAGGGTTAGAGTGAGTGAGAGAACTGAATAACTGGGGTGGAAGATATTTCTGTCTTTGCACCTTTTACTTAAGGGCATAGTCATTTTTTTATAGTGAGTATGGAGGTGCAGGAAGAGGGTATGGGGATGGAGGAAGAATTCGTTCGTGGCCCAAAATACAAGGTCCAAATTTCTATTCTACTTGGTCCAAAATACAAAACCCAAAATAAATTCTACAATATTCTATACAATTTTTATAAATAAAGGTCTTATTTTCTTTATGCTCCAAACTCTAGAAGGATCTTCTTCAAATTTGAACTTTTTGGTTTGGAGGGAAAAACAAGTCCAATTAAACCCAAACTCCTGATAACCTCCTGATCAAGGCTCTAGCTCAATGACCTCTTTATTTTTGTCCAGAATCTTGGAGATGGGTTTGCATCATGTTGTATGTTAGATGAAAGAATCGTAGTTTAACCTTTAGTCAAAATAAATAAAAAAATAACAGATAAATGATTCATTTGAGTTTGTCAAATATGTCCAATATAACACATTAGATGAAATAATTTTTGGCTTGATTATGTTACACACAAAATCGTCCTCGTAGTATTATAAATCAAATGTTATTTAAATCACAATTTAACATTCCTTTCTTGTGATTTTCTTGTTTTTCACAAGTTAGCTAGAAGCGGCTACAAGCCCAAAGAATACTCGACATATACTTTGTAACATAAGTTTGTCTATTTGAACTTAGCTTGTTAGTAAAGAATTGGATGTAGTCTGTGTGACAGACGAATCAGTATAAATTGTTGCGCACATGTTCTCTTCTCCCTATATCTTTTACATTATATGTTAGTATCATCTACACTCATGGTAAAAAGAGGGGGTTGATATGTGAATAGTCATTAAATATTCTATAAAAATTATTTTAAATATAAGTAATTATTCTTTGTCTATATAGGTTAGTCAAATGTTAGGATTATGACCTAATCACTTGTCAAAGAAAATAGAAAAATATGTTAATTAAGTGATTTAGTCGAGTTGCTAATCAGCTTTTGACATGACCTTTTTAACTAGCATAAATAATGTTAAAATAAGCATTTTTAAACATAACCATTTGACTATATTTGTTATAAATTTTCTTTAGGAATTTTTTTTATGCATCATCAGATAAAACCTGTTGAAAAACATTTATGAAATTGTATCTATTTATTATCATCTTTTTCAATGAATTTTATTAGGTCAAGTGTGCATCTGGTGTAACCTATCAGTCGTTAGAATCATAATATGATATTCAATTAGAATATGAGAAAATATCATATACAAATGATTTATTGAAGCTAGCCAAGTGAGTATGATATGTCACATCAAATGAAAGCCTTTCAATTTGATTCTTTTACAAGTCAACTCCTCTCCTTAGCATCATTAATTAAGTGATAATTTTAAAAAGTTTTCAAAATTATCTAAATCACAATTCAACCCTCCTTTTCATGATTTCTCTATTTTTCACAATTTCCTTTTCTCATCCTTTAATTTTCTTACTCTAGAGGAATGATTTTAGCATTTTACTTCTTTATATCTTTAGCAAAATTGAACATATTTTTATAATCATTTTGTTTACAACAGCAAATTTAGGAGATCTAAATCCTATGACATTCTTTTGTAATGTCTCAAGAAAGTTCTTTTGTTGTAAATCATTATCCTCTTTGAATTACTTGTTGAAATTTTCACCCTCTTCCTTTATAGATTTCATGACAACTTATATTTGAGTTCATGACCTTCCACTTTTGTAATTCTAAGCTCTTATGTTTATATGACCTTCAACTTATATTAAAGTGGATGAGCATTTATCAAAGAAAACACATGTTTTAACTTTTGTAATTCTAAGCTCATATGTTTCAAAATGGAATAATTTGAGTCACCAAGTATCTTGTGCCATAAATGCATCAGCTTTGAGACTTGTGCCATAAATGCATCAGCTTTATTTGAAAAGGCTTCCTCTTCTCTTTTTTTTCCATTCAATTGGAAAACACTTTTATCTTTCATTTTAATGCTCATCAAGGTTGAAACTCCTTCCAACTTTATCCTTGTTGCTATGATTCTGAAACTTCTTATTTTTTTTTTTTATATTTATCATTAAGAACTTTTTTCCATTGTTAGATTTTACCTTTGATTTGTACTATTAGAACACCTTCCATGCACTCCTCCATCTCTAGAGATCATATGTGCTCAGTGGCTTGTAGAACAATCACCAATTTGTCATTTTTATCAGGAAAAAAAAGTATTGTTTTCATTTAGAGAGGAAATCTTTTATTCAAACTCTTCAAGAAGATACTAAGATTTTCTCTGTCATATGTTGATACTCATTTCACCATGTAGCCTTATATATATGACCACCTTTAAAGTCAGTTAGTGTCTTTGACAAATTCATTATCTTTCATTTTAACAACTCTCTTCTTATATCACTCCCTTAAAACTTTTCCTTCAATTGACCTCAATCTTCCTTGTCAGTTTCTACAGTAGTGATCTTAATAAACATATGATCATGTAAAGTTGTGTCCATAATGATAAGTATTTTCCTTTGTTATTTCGTGTTAGTGTTGGGTTTCAAGGTAATATAGTTTGATTATTACCATCTTCTAGTTTATCCCATAATCCTTGAACATTCATGTAAATCCTTATTTTTGTAGGTCACATATGAAAGTTCACAAAGTAATAATAAAAAAAAACATTCAAGGTGAAGGTGAATAATTATTAAAGACTATTTTTTTAAGAGATTTTTTGTGTGTGATTTTTCTCTTTAACCTTACAACTTTTGCCTTTTCTCTCAAAATAAAACTAATACAATGTTAGAATGGAGAAAATTAATACAATAAATGTGAAATAAAATTTTTATATTACTAAAGGAGAATGTTTCAAAATCAAAACAAATATTACGACTGAAAATTACTTTTGTAAACCTAGTATTCAATAAGTACTAAACTATGTATCTTCTTATATATTATCATAAACAATTTATTTAAATTAAAAACTAATAAAGAATAAAAAAATCAATCAAAAGATAAACCGCTTCATAAAAAAAACCCCTTAAATTCTAACATTTATAATCAATATAAGAATACCAAACTAGATTCTGTATATAAACTCTAAGTATAAAAAAATCAAAATATTAATTTCTCTATTATCTATAAAGAGAAAATCGAGTTTAAAATACTGCTAAACAAGCACAATATCCTTTAACGAATTTAATCGATAGTTTAATAGTCAATTTGTAAAAAGAAAATGAGTATCAGATAATTCTAATACTAACACTGTAAAAATCAAATGAGTATCAAAACTTATTGAACAAAGAAAGATGAATAAATAAACGAGACATGAAATTACGAAAAACCAAAAAAATTATCTCTCAAACTATACATTTTCAAGCGCGAAGAAAATCTGGTTTTATAACCTATAATTGATTAAATAAAGAAAACTAATCGATTACAATTAAATAAATTATTCTAAAATAATAAATAATTAAAAAATATAATAAAAAAATTTATAATAAATAAAATATTAAAATAATTAATATAATAAAATAAATTTAATATTTTTTATATATATTTTAGGTTAAATAAATTAATAAATAAAATTAATAAAATTAAACAATAATAATAATAAAATATTAATAAAAGTAAAAATATTATAAAAATTAATAATAAATTTATAAAATAGCAATAGAATACTAATAAAAATAAAATCTCACAAGATTAATATTAAAAACTACAAATAAAAATAAAACCATAAATAATAATTACAATAATAAAAACTAAAATTGTAAAATAATAATAAAAGGCATAAAAATAAAATTAAAATAATAATAATAATATTAAAAATAATAATTTATTTTTAACTTTAATTTTATTTTATGAGTTATATATAATTTTATTTAATCTATTAAAAAATCATTTTATCAATTATATACATTACATTACTCAAATATCTTTAGAAATTTTTCATTCATTTTTTCCAATCTTTTTCTTTATCTAAACATACTTTTCAGATACTTCTATTTTAAATCTTCTAATGTCAACTTTATCAACTTCAAAGCCCCCGGAGTATACTTACATGAGCATAAGAAAAGAGTAAAATAAACTACCGAAGTAAGTATATTATTACAAAAATTTAACACTAATAAACCAATCAAATCACCAATCTAATAAACAATCTTTCACACCTTCTTTAAAGATCACCAATCTAATAAACAGTCTTTCAAAACTCCTTTTAAGACCATATGATTTAGAATAATTGGATCTTTAGTCTTATTTTTATCATTGTGGTAAATCTTATCTTTGAAATAATTTTCATCACCTTTTACAAAGAAATTTTGTAGCCTTTGGAGCACTGATATGCAGAGAACGTTTATGATATCGGGATTCGTGTCTGATTTGGAGTCACCGAAATTCTCAGAAAGACAATGATTGTTTTGTACAGTTCATTTCTTCTACCACAGCTTGCAAAAAATATCCGTCTTTTATTTTATTTATGTAAGATTTCAGGTTTTAATTTCAAATAATAAAAGAATAATGTTTTAATAAAAAAGTATTAATAATAAAAATTAATAATTGATTATATCTAATGATAATAAATACTTTAATTTTACTTTTTTCATTTATTCCTTTTCTTTACTCTCATTCTCTCTAATCTTTTTAACTAAATAATTTCATTTTCATTTATTTTCCACCTTTTTCTTTTTTTTACCATTTCTCTTTTATCTACTACCAAAGGATGTATTAGTGTTAATCATGGAAGACAAAAGACAATATTGTTTTTTTTAATGGATAGATGACATGAATAAATTAGAAACCCTAATTAGAAAGGTGATATGATTCGAATAAATATACTTTGACACTATTTATAAAACTTACACCATTTTACTCTTGCTTTTTATAATAAAATATAATATCTTAATAAAATATTATTATTAATTTTCAGTATTAAATAAAAGTAGATTACTGTTTGCAGTGTCAAAATATCACTGCCCGTATGATTCAGTGTTATTATTAAAAATATTTGTTGAAGTAACTTCTCATTAATTGTTTGAGTATTTCCAAATCCATTTGAATAATGAAGGAACTGAAAAAAAAAAAAAGTGCACAGCTTTCCAGAACAAAGGTAAACCAAGCAGTTCATGGACCGTTTTCGCCTGTCAGCATTTGACCTGAAAAACTGGATGAGGGTGGACTCATCGACTTAACATAGCACCAGGTATAAATTGAAAAAAAAAAAAAATCTTTTATAATTTTTAAATTTAAATTTATATATTTTATGAAAATAAAAATTACTATAAATATAATCATTAAAATAAAACTTAAAAATTAACATTTTATTATAGATAAATGATTATTTAAATTAATTATGAAATAGAATCTAAATTTATATTTATAAATATATAGTATTGAGAAAATAATAAATTAAAATATATCAACACATAAATAATTTTGCATAAAAATAATTAATTAAAAAAATTAATGTCAGTTCTTCACTTTTGTTTACTTCACACTTTGCTTTTGTCAACTCACATTTTTACCCGCAAAGACTACAAATTATAAGAGACGAACCTATATGATTAAAAAACTTAAACTTTCTGTCAGTTCTTTTCTTTTCTTTACTGCACACTTCGCCCCACCAGTTGTTAGCACTAAAAAAGAAAAATAATTCTATTAAAATATTGTGAATGAAGATTCATTTATTATAAAACAAACTATTATTTTAAAGGTTGATATAATTCTGTTCCTTAAAAATGTTAGGTATTTAGGGTTTTGGAATAACATTAATAATATTAAATATGAATCAAAATAAATTTGAAAAACATTATATATTTATAGTTTTTCTTAAACAAGCAAAGTTTACTTGTATTCATTTTTCATCTCTTTCTATCTAACAAACTCAACAGTGATTTTTTCTAACCAAACCTAAACTAAGAACATTTTGATTTAATAGGCATGTTGGAAGAAGAAACCAAACGAGTTTTGAAAGTCTATTAGAGGTAGCCTTATAGAGTGGAAGCCAGTGCGAAATTTAGTGTTTTCACCAAGAAAGAGATGTTCTTACTAACACTACTCATTTCAACCATCAGATTCACCTCAATTTAGGTCATAATTGACAGAAAAGTTAAATTAGCTTTTACCATCTATTTATTGCTTAAAAAATTTATTTAGTCTGAAAAGCATCGTTTGATAACAAATATTTTGATGTAGTTTCTAACTTTTTTAGACATTCCTTAAAATAATATTATTTAAAGAACTAGTTTATAAGATGTAATTTTTTATATTTATTCTTTTTTATTCACTAAATATTTATAAAAAAATTATTATTATAACCCTTTTAACTAATCCAAGTTTATTTATTTTTACTTTTTATTAATTCAGTATATAATTCAAAAAATTTACAATGATAAATTTATTTTGTTTTTGTATTATTATTTTTGAATAGTTTTATGAACCAAATACACTAAATAATATAACAAAAATATTAAATTTACATAAGTATATACTTTTTTACTTAATTTTTTAAATTTACAGAAAAAATTTAAACTATAATAATTAAATATATAATAATTGAAACTAAAAAAACGTAATCAAAATAATTCATCCAAAAATAAAAAAATTCAAGAGTTAAACATTTTAAGGAAAAAAATTATAAAAACCTAAAAAATGTATTTTTCATCATGAAATAAAAATTATACATATAAGTGTATATATATATATATATATATATATATATATATATATATATATATATATATATATATATATATATATATATATATACACACACACACGTGCATAATTGTATTTTTACATTTTCAACTACTTTAAGAGATAATTTTAACAAATATTTATAATTTAATATATTTTATGATATAATAATTTCAAATAAATAATTCTATAACTTTCTGCTAAGTGCTAACTTTTTCTTCTATCTAACTTTTCAGTTTCGAGTTAGCTTTTTATTTAGTTTTATCAAACATAACTTTAATCATCAAGGAGGACCAAATTTATTTATTTTTATTTTAAAATATATGATAAAAAATAATAAAATGATACAAGAAAGTGGTTAGAATTATATTTTTATATTGTCCAATATAACAATTTGATATTAAATATCTCTTTTAGCTATTCCATTCAACCTTTTTTAAGTGTTCAAAATAATACGTAGATGAAGGGAAAAATAGAATAAAATAATGAGATAGTTAAAATAATTTGAAGTAAAAATACTAAATTTTGTATGTATATATAAAATCATTAGTGCCTTTTTATAATATAATTCATTATTAATATTAAAAACAACTAATATGATCAAACCATTTATCTCTACTAATAAATACTGTTGTTTTCAATATAATATTTGAGCTGTTTTGAATATAAATTTGTAAATCTAATATAATAATCAAAAGAATTTTAGGGTGAAGTGCATTAAATGAGGTATTTGAATGGATGAAATTAAACCTAAATAACAATGATAAAGTGAAAAGTAAATTAAAATGATATTTCTGTCCTTATCTCTTTCATCTACCAATCTCTCTCTCAGTGCCACATATATAATAATATCAGCTACCTCCACACAAAATTATTGTGTGCATATTTTATGGAGTTTTATAATATCTTCATCAAGGAAATTCAAGATCTCATCTTCGGTAAAATACAATTTATGAAATGAGATCAAAGTCCGCTTCGATTTATGAACAAATCTACCTTGGTTCTTGAAATTCATGCACCTAAAGTAAAACCATACCATACAAACATCAAACACCAAACTTGCAATTGTAAAGATAGCTCGCAGAACTAAAAAAAAAAAAAAAAAAAAAAAAAAAAAAAAAAAAAAAAAAAAAAAAACAAACCCTTACTCATTGCCTTCGCACATCAGTCCTTTAGGATTGCAAACAAAACTAGTCCTGTGTACTTAGCCAGCAGAGGGGAGCTTTATTAAAAGCCAATTTCAGTTTTGGCTATGATCTAATTTAAGGTCAAACTCTGCAACCCCGAAGGAGCATTCTCAGAAAATAGATTTTTGGAAAGATCAACAAAATTTAACTTCTTATTTTTTCTTCAACACTCAAAGGGAAGTCACAGGTCTATCACCCACACCACTTTTTGACGGGGAGAGCGAACTTTGAAAACTTTGCAATATGTTTTTCAACAATTCATTTATGAAAAATATTCTAGCTTGAATTTTGTTATTAATAGAGGATTTGTCTCCCATGGTACCGATCTTTTTATTAGGTTATCGTCAGGGTAAAAATAAAAAACCATGATGGACCTACTTAACAAACATATCCTTTACATACTCGAAATTTGATATTGATGTAACATCTCACCAACTATTCTACATCACATAATAGGCAATTTACTAGACCAACCAAATAGGATAAGATGATTTAATGATTTTCTCCGTTTGAACATCTACTTCCAGTAATACTCTTGCCTCAAGCTGATTTTATCAATTTCTGCGTATTATTTAAAAGAAATGACTTCATTTGTTTTTCATAGTCATAATTCATTAGTTACTTTCAGCACAAGTTGACTTAGACAAATTTACCTCATTGGTTGCAACTAACACAGGTAAGTATATTATCATATTTATATTTTATACATTCTCATTGAGACATTCGAATAAGGTTTAAGAGTCAAACAATTGTTATGATATTATTACCAGAGACTTGTGTGTTTATTAGATGATACCCATTTCATATTTTTTTTTAACTCTCTAAATGTCTTTTTTGGTGCTATCTCATATATCATTAAAACAAATTTTATCAAATATAATATCTTTATAGATTATTACGAGCCCATCAAATGTTAATCATGCTCTGAAGCCTTTCACTTCACTCTCGTAACCAATGAACAATCTCTTCTTGGATTTGGATTCAAGCATATAATGGTGTACATGATAGCTAGTAAAACACTTAAATACTTTCAACAATGAATAATTCATTGACTTTCTTGATCACATTTCAACTGTAGTCTTGAACAAAATGGTTATAGATGGAGAATGATTCTTTAGAAAACACATTTTGCTTAAAGCCTCACTCCTTAATGTCCATTCAAACCAAAATTTGATAACATGCTCTTTGTCCTATCCAATAAGGTCTTGTTCATCCTTTCACAAACTCCATTCTACGTGGAGTATGACAAACAATCAAGTGTTTCACAATGTCTTTATATTTAGAAAAGTTTTTAAACCCCTCCTTATAGCATAATTCCATATTATTGTTAAGTTCCTATATTTGTTAGTTGTAGAGGAGGAGGTAGAGTTATTTGAACCAACTAAATTTTGTGCGGTAGGTGGTTGTGCTGAGAGTGACAAATGAAATTTGACCATGAAAAGGGAGATGAAGTCTTTATAAAAGAATTAAACTAGAGAGTTGGTAAGAACACCTAAAGGAAAGAAAAATGTTGTTACACGTGAATCTTAAGGAAGACAATCCCATGAGTGTATGATTTTAGTTTTGAAGTGTCTACAATAAGAAAATGTCTAAGGGTAAAGCATTTGGTGACAAGTCTACATCAAATTGTGTTCAATTCAAGACCTGTCTAGTGGCTAAAGGCTACAATTATAAGAAGCATGTTGATTAGAATAAGATATTCTATTGGATAGTCAAGCACACTAGAGGATATTAAAGATATGGAGTTTGAACAACTAGACGTGAAGACGATTTTTCACCATGACCACTTAGAGAAAGAAACTCTAATGATTTAGCCTTAAGGTTTTAAGATGATGGGTAGTGAAGATTATGTGTGCCAAATGAAGAGATCATTGTATATAATAAAAAAAAAATCTCCTAAATAGTGGTATAAGAGGTTTGATCACTAGTAGAAAAAACACCTTCTACATCAGTTCTAGAGGACATTCTACATCGGTTATTGAACCGATGTAGTGTATGAAAAACTTTCATCGGTTGGCACGAGAAACCAATGTCAAATACCCAACCAAATTGTGTGGAGGTGACGTTGAGACAAATATACTACATCAGGTGGAAGGAGCAAATGATGTAGTATCCTAAAATGTTTTTTTTTTTTTTTTGAAAAAAAAACGTCCCTATTACATCGATTGACTAAGCAACTGATATAGTATTCCCTGTTGTGAATGTGTTTAAACCACATATACTACATCGATTGTGACCTTAACCCATGTAGTATGTGACATATTACATCGGTTATACTCATCGATGTAGTATGTGTTGCTTTTTTATAAAAAAAATTAGCTTCAATTAGCTGTTGTTCATAACCTACAAAAGATAGTATATCATATTTTCAGCTAGAAATTAAATTTACATTTAATATCAAAGCAATTACAACACGTAATAAATTTACAAAAATTACAAAAAGTAAATATGATGAAGTTATAACATGAACAACTTTGACATTATTTCTAATTGTAACACTATATATGTGTACATGTTACACTACACACACTAAGTTATTATTTCTAATTGTAATGAAGTATCTTGTCCATTCTCTTCTAATTTCTTCTATTACTTTCCAATGGCTTTGGATCTGAAAAAAAAAGCTGAAATAGGAAAATAGTTTTATTAGACATCATCATATGAAATTTGAACATCATCTGATGTAATTTGAACATTTTCATACCTGGTCCCAAGAGTTGATACCTATGTAGACTATGGTCTTCATCTAATGCATCACGTAGTATCCACATTCCCATCTTCCTTGTTGCTTGTTGCACTACAATTTTAGCAAGGTTAAATCATTAAACAAGTCAAAAACAAATTCAATAGGTTCAATTAAAAACTAAATACCTTCTAGGACGTGGATGTAAATCTTCCGCCAAGTACATTACAAACATTAATTGTGCTAAAATCAAAGTTGATTAGTAACTTGCATATCATACAAACAACATCAGTGTATTATTTGTTAATTAAATCATACCCTTGTACTATTGCTTTCATAAATATCAAGATTCCTTGTGCTATAAACTAATTGATTTATGTACCTGCATTGTTAATATAAATATCAGTAAAAATGCTTCATGAAACATATTTCATCAAATAAAATGAAAAAAACGTGTAAATTTAAAGTATACTTACATCATCCATAACTGAATGACTACAATCTTTAGCAGTTGGTTTTCCTGGATGATTTCCAACACGTCTTGCATGGCTATGTACAATGGCATGCCACCATTTTCCACATCAAAGATTGTTTCATCCCAAGGAATGACACAAGCTGACTCAAATAAGTCGTGGAAACCTTAACCAACTCCTAAATTGATTTCACATTTATCTGTAGTGGCTTGCACTCAGGACTTAAACCTCAAACAATTGGTGATTTCTCTTTCCTCCCACGGTCCTTTAAGAAAGATAACAAAATGCATCAATTGAAATAATATTAAGTGTCTATTTAAATAACATGAAGAGACATTATGAAAATATACTTGATGCTTTTTAGAAATGGCCTTGAGGAGATGTGTAGGTCACACAATAAATGTACCAAGTGCCTCCCCCACAAATCTAACCTTTAATGTGGGCACTTGCACCTTGGCATATGCATGTCTAACTTCTTCGACAACCACTCTAGCAAAATCATCTTCAAGTGGCACTGTGTGGATCATCGAAGCTGCAATATACACTCTCCCAATCGCTACCAGACAAGAAGGACCTCAAACAAACAACTTACACTGATATGAAATATCAGTGTTTGTGTCCTCCTCCTCGTCCTAAACAGCACAACTCTCCTTTGTGGTAACTCTCCACGTGTAGGTACTAACACATCTTCCAGCAGAGGAGTGTATTGTTGTGAGATGCCCATGGATTCAAGCTTCTGCTCAAATTCTCGTCTTAATTCATCTCTTATTCGAGCTAGTTGCTCCATCATACCTGGATTCACAAATGAGCTAGAATGCGCAGCTGATCCAAAATACTGTCTCACTCCCACACCAAACCCAGCCGTTCGGACACGACCAGGGTGCTCTTCGGTGCCAATAGTTGTTGTTAATATATCTTGTCTTCCAAAGATGACAAAACTTCCCTGTAAAAAATAATATAATATGTCAACATTAATTAATAAAAACAAGACATTATATATGATAAATTTATTAATAACTTACAATCCATTGGGCAATCTCTTGGGACTTTGCAGATGTCATCTGCCCTCCTGGTTTAGTCTTAGTCAACTTTCATTTCTCATGTTGATTAGGAGGGGATGGAGGACAAACAACTTCATCTGAAGATGATTTTTCTTTTAATATTTTCAACTTTTCTTCCATCACCTTCTTTTTCCAATAAATCATAAACGCCCCCCTCTATCTCGTGATAATCGGTGGGGGGAGACATTCCTATGTTGAATGTCTTAAGCTTTCCTCCTCTTGTTTTACAAAATAAAAAATACACTTTGTATTATTAAGTTGTGATATCATATGATTTAATTAAGTTGTGATGAAAAAAACAAAACATGCCAAGAGGGATCCTCTCTAGTTTGGACAAATTGTGCCATATTTTTCACAAGGGTATTTTCCATAGATGTCGAAACTGGTGAAGGTTGTCTTGAATTGTCTCCATTTTGTAGCAATGGATGACAAAATCTTCTTTCTAATGAAGCTGAAGGATTCAAACTCAAAGTTTGTCTGCAAAATAAAATAAATAAGTCATTAAACATAGAATAAAAATATTCATCATGTAATCAACCTTTAAATGAATTATTTACACAAATATCCTACCAAATCAGATTTTTCTCTGCTTTAGTCACATGATCCCAGTCTGGAACCAAAATATAGACCTTCAAACGTGCTAAGACACCCAAATAACTGACAAACTGGACATGATTAGGGCCTGAAGCCTTACCAGTCTGAGGGTCTATTTCAATTGGGACTCTGGCACCTCCAAGATGACTAATGACAAGAGCTCTAAAGTGTGTAACTTCTCTAGTCTTTGATGAATCAGCTAGGATCTAAAAGAAACATATTTAATATATAACATAAAAAATATCAAAAATAAATGCTCAAATTAAATAAAATCAATGTTAAAATAAAATAAAATAAAATTAAAATGAAGAAACAAATAAATAAAGATTACTTATTTCTATTCTAGAAGTGTTAGAATATTCTTCTATATTCCTTCATTGTGATCACTCCGTGTATCATGTACTTCATTAACATCATTTTCCTCATTTATTGGAGGTAAGTGTCTTGAGAATGAAGGATTGTCAGCACATTAGACTATTGAGTCATCATGGTTATCGACATCATGTTCCTTTCTTCCTTGGATGACAACTGACCACCTTTCATTAGAAGGATCTTTCACATAAAAACTTATTTTGTATGGTAAGTCATGATGAAATGATCTTTCTTATAACCTATTATTGCTAGATCAACCAAGGTGAAACCCAAGTCATCAACTGCACTCCTGTGTCACTATCAACCCATTTACTCTTAAATAGTGGAACTTTAAATTTGACGTAGCCAACTTCCTAGATTTCTTCAATTACTCTAAAGTAACTTATTTAGCCATCACATGATTGTTATATTTTAAACTAGCAAAGTGCATTGACTCTACCTCAAGGGTCACAACGCTATTCTTCATTGTACTCTTCTGATCCTTAGTGCTTGTATAAAAAGAGAACTTGTCAATATCATATACAAACCATACTATTGTAGAAAAATATGTAGGCTGAAGTTTAAGAAGAGGGGGGGGGGTGAATTGCACTTTCAATTCTTTTTGAAAAGAAGTTAGAAAGAATAGGAATTTTTATTGATCAATGCTCAACAATGAATATTCACACATATCAATAAATTAAAATCGCAAAACAGCAAGTTGAAATAGTTTTTACATGCGTCCAGAAAAATAGTCGATTAAAATGTCAAAATAATCAATTAAAATTTTTGCCAGTGGACAAATCAGAAATATAACAGGTTAAAAATCAATACATTTGATTGAAATTTACCCAACAATACTTAGACAAAACTATGTTGTACTTATAAGAACATCAATTGATTAAAATTAAATTCAATCGGTTGAAATTTTAACTGTGACCATTTTTGAAATTTTAATCGCGATCAAGCTTAGAGATGTCTTCCTAAATGGTTTGTAATTAAGACAAATTGAACAAGATCTTCAAACAATTTCTGTCGAGAAAAACAACATGTTAGAATTTGAAAATAATTGATTAAAATTTCTAGAAAAGTGTTTGAACATTTTATCACAGTAATAAAGAAAAAGGATGAGTTATCCAATAGTTTTAGTTGATTACAAAAAATTGTGATGGTTAAAATTGATTTGTCAACCAAGAGACATGTTAAAGATCATTTTCACAAGCAGTCTAGAAAAACAATCGGTTAAATTCGATTTCAGTTGACGGTTTTTATTGCCAGAACCAAATCTTGAGTGTTGCCCAAAAAATCAATCGGCTATTTCTCACTTTTAATCGACTATTTATACTAGAAAACCAGTTTTAATGCACAAATGGCACACGATTCAAATAGAAACAAAATCAAAGAGATTATATTTTTATAATGGTTCACTCTTCTTCAAGAGCTACATCCAGTTCCTTTGCAAATCTTGCAAAGTTTTCACTAAAATCACAAGTTTACAATCAAGTACAAGACAAAGACTCAATCTTGAATGATAAAAGATTGATCTAAACCCTTGTGCAACACCCTACCACACAGTATGTAGAACCCTACTGCAAATGTACAATGTAAACTCTGGCCAAATACAATACAACACTAGTTACACTTAAACACCCTATCTAAGTGTAAACACTCGATTTCATCCGGGTAAATACAATTTAAAATTTAAGAAAAATGTGTCTGGAATTAAAAAATAAAAAATATAAACATAAAGATTTTTTTTCAATAAAAATAACTAAAAATTGAGCTTATCCCATCAAGTTTGTTTTTTCAATAAAAAATGAAAAATAAAAAATAAAAGTAATATATATATATATATATATATATATATATATATATATATATATATATATATATATCAACAAGTTTTGTTTGATAAAAGACAAGAGATGCATCCTCAACATCTCATAGCAATTATAGTTAGGCAAAGATATTTAAAAGGTTGTTGTATCTTTAACTATTTTAGTCCAATCAATCACACCAAACACATATTTTGTACATAAAATTTATCACATGATTAACATATTTGTATGTCTGCTTTACCAAGTGATAAAATTATAATTCTTGTGTTTGACCAATCAATACAAATAAAGATCAAATACTTCATTTTAAGCAGACATACAAATATGTAGTGTAGATGATTGGTCAAACAATTGTAAGCAGACATACAAATTTGATAAAAATTAGATTCATATTCTCACAATAGCTCTTCTTCTTAGATTACTGTAGATGATTATAACATGCAAAATAAAAGAGATAAGGAAGAGAGAAAATAATCGTATAAATTTATACTAGTTTGTCTGTCACAACACACTATATTCAGTTATTGACCAGCAAGCCAAGTTCAACTAGGAAGACCAATGTTACAAAGTACAATAGAGTATTATTTAGGCTCGTAGTCACTTATGGTTAATCCCTTGAGTAGTCCTTCTTAAGATACTCTTGGCTTAACGAGTATTCTTTTATAAACCACTCCTGGCATAACGAGTATTCTTTCCCAAGTAAATCTTGTATTAACCAGTATTCTTTGGGCCTCCTAACCACTCTTGGCTACTCCCTTGAGTATTGATTGCAAACAGTCGCTCCCAACTAAAGTCTGAAAGTTTATTGTTTCAATGATCAAGAGATCATTGGTCTACTCCCTAGGGAGGATTTTTCCTGGTGACGAATATAAGATTTAAGTTTTCTCTCCAATTTTAGATGTTTTTTCACTCTAGGAAGGCTTGGGTCTTTCAATGTGTACGATGAGCAAGCACTCTCTGTTTGACTAAACACTTTTAGTATTATACTACTTTGAACTCTAAGATTATTCTTCCAAAACTTTGAGGAATGCTCTTTATCTTAGTAGTAATCTACAATGGTATCTCTTATGCTCTCTCTTCTTGATGGTAAGCTTTATATAGACACTGAAAGAAGGTAGTTGTTGAGAGGTCATTTATATCCGTTGAACACTTCAATTCTTCTGATGATCTTTCTTTATCTCTCGAGCTTTAAAATACTTAGTGTATTTAATGCATTTGACCTTGCAATTGTCGTTTATAACTAACAATTTTTATCATCCTAAGTAACATAACCTTTTGCACCAATTCATGTTTAAAGTGCATACTGTATAGGGCAGATAATTGAGTCAGAGTTAAAATGTTCTTGTGTTGAAAGGTTGGTGACGAAGTCAACTTTAACTATTTCCCAAGAAATCATTTGATATTGACGTTATCTTGCATGTCGAACAAATATTTTTGTCATACAAAGTCAGCATACATTTCAAATATCCAAATGTTCACGTTGTGAAAATACCTTGTGAGCTTTGATAGTTCTCTCTGTTGACAGTATTTTTGTTATTGTGAGAGGTCTTGAGCTCAGAGGAAGATTAAGACTGGATACCTTGAGAGGTTTGTAAACTTGTTCCTAGAGAGGTGTTAAATTTCATTTTTAAAGATGTTTTAAAACTCGTTACCAGGAGAGGTTATAATACTTGTTCCTTGGAGATGCTTTAAATTCGTTATCTGAAGAGGTAGAAAATACTTGTTTCCTGAATATGTGTTAAAACTCATTTCTAGTGAAAACCATTAAGCATTTTACTTAAGGGGACTCGATGTAACCCTGTTTGTAGGGTGAACTAGTATAAATCTTTGTTTACTTCTCTCTGTCCTACACTTTTTTTATATAATTTTTGAATTGTCCATATTTAATGATTTGAGTTTGGGCTCCATTTAAACCCCTCATTTTTGGAGTCAATTATAACTATAAAATGTAGATTTTTGGGAAGTGTAAATGACAAAGATATAAATGAAATTCACTACTCAATGCATTGAAAACAAAATTGAACTTTAAAAGACAAAATGAAAATTTTAGAAAACTAAAAAACAAAGATTGTAAATCAAAGAATCATTCGCCATGAACCCTGATCAATTCCTCTTCACTCTTACGTTCAAAGAAGATCATTTATGACTTCTTTGGACATGAAGAACGCACGATTAATTGCTTACGCATTCAAGGTTCTCAAATTTAAAAATTGGAATTCAGTAAGGGTGAAATGAAGTTGAACAACCCATAAGAGAATTCATCGATTATAGAGCAAGAACTGTAAAAGCGAGTTACATAAATTAAACAAAAGGTAAAGAATATAAAGCACAAGCACAATAAGTGAGAAAAGAAAAAGAGAGAAAAAAGAAGAGCGAAGAGAGAAAAGAGAAGAATTGGAAATGACCAAAAACTTTATTCACTTAAAACTAAACATACAACAGAAAACTAAAACTAACAAAAATTGTAAACTGCATTGTAGGTAGTCTAGTGGTCTGTATTGTAGACTATCTAGTGGTATGAACCTGTTCCATACTTGTCAACACCCGATTTTATCCGGGTAGTATTTTAAATAATAATAATTTACTAGTTTAAGTTTTCTTAAAATAATAATAAACATTAAATAATTAATGATTAAATAATAAAAATTAAATAAAAATAAACAAATATAACAAAAAAAGAATAAATAATAAAAACAAAAAAAACAAAAAGGAGACTGCTTTCTAACTGATTATTTGATTTGCACGTTCAAAATAAATAATAATAAATAATAAAAAATATAATAAAAAGAATCAGTCAATGGCAACAGACTCAGGTTCCCACTCCTTAATTTCACATATTGTTTTAAAATAAAATAAATAAATATATATATATATATATATATATATATATATATATAAAATATCAATCGTGAAACTGATCAAAACAACCCACGTTCTCCACTTACATAAAATAAAACTAATAATTAATAATGAATTATTACTGTTGAAAAGTGACTTAGGTCTCATTCCTGGATAGATTCATTTTTAATATTAATTTAAAAAATGTTTAAAAGAAATAATAACAGAGAGAAGGAGTCAAAGATTTGTTAACTGCTCTGAACCACTTAGATTTTTTTTAAAAATAATAATAATAATAATAATAACCACTTAGATTTGAAAATAATAAGAAAAAATAAAAAGTATATATTGAGAAAAAGAAAAAAGAGGAGGACACAGAATACAGATAGTACGCTGAGAAAAAACGAAAGAAGGGAGGAAAACACGTAGAGAAAGGGGAGAACATTTTGGAGAAGAGAGAAAGAAGAAGGTTCACAGAAAGAAAACCAGGGCATCAGGTATGTTTTTTTTTTTTTTTTTTTGCTTATCTTTTGAGTCCCACTGCACATTCAAGATATAGGATAAAAATCAGCATTCATCTCCATAGATACATGGGATTCCATTATTTTTTCTGCTTGTGTGTATCCGCTTCATAAAAACAAAAAAAAAATGAAAACATGCATATCGCCATCACCATAATTAAACTCGCCGCGAGTCATCAACCCCCCACTGCTTCCATCGCATGACCATGATCACCACACTGCCACCTCCTTGCTGCCACCATGTACCTCGCTACATGTCTCCATGCATCAACCCTGCACCATTACCATGCCCACAAACATCTCCCCGCCACCGTGAGTGCCACCAAACATTATCCACCCTCCATCCTCAACCTCCAAAGCTTCCCAACATCCATGGCTGCCCTGAGGTCCCCCTTCACGTCATGTATTCCCCATACTCCAAACCACCACTCCCTTCAACCCTAGCTCTCTCATTACTCCTCACAAACCTCTCCTCCATCACCTCTATATGCGTCAACTCCATACACCCACAACGTCTTCCTCTATCATCACTGTTCCCACCAATCCCCATTGCTGCCAACGCTGCCCCCATGCCATCACCTCCAAACTTCCATGCAGTTACCATGCCTCCCACATACCTCCAAACCACCATGCCTTCCAACCTTAACAACTATGTCATCATCGAATCCTCCTTTACACCTCCAGTTTCACGTTCCTATACCACGAAGCCACTAGGTTACGTCTCCATACCCACGTAACCCCCACCCCAACTTCTTTCGTCCTTCCCTATGCTGCCAGGAGCCACCACCACTTCGTCCCTAACCTCCAAAGCTTCCCAACAGCCATGGCTGCCCCGAAGTCTCCTTCCATATTATGTTGGGTCACCGTAGCACCGCAACAGCGCCTTCTCTCACCAAGATAACCACCATGGCTGCTACCCTCCACGAGACCCACGAGACCCACTCCATGCTCCAACCTAGGTCATCATCAACTTCAATCACCTTGCACCCCCAAGCTGCATCTCCAATGCATGCAAGGTCACCATGTGCCCCACGGACCTGCCCCACCAAACTCCTAGCGCATGCAGAGTCACCATGGAACCATCACGTTGCCACAAGAACCCCAACACCACTATATCATGCACCTCCAAGTGTCTCCTTCGCTCCCCGTGGACCTCCAAACCGCACCTAAGCAACCACCCATGCCTCCACTTCAAAGCCTTCTCACTCACGCCTTCTATATCGCCATAGTCACCTTCAATGGTTGTTGTTGCTTGCCATAACCTTGAACTGCAAAATTTGGTTCACGGTCGCAGTCACGAAACCACCTTGGGATCACGGCTGAGAATTCGCCCTCCACTATGAACATGCCACCTTTGCCTTCGTCACCGAGCGCTCCAAGCTACATATCTAATGCATGCGAGGTCACCATGTGCCCCAAAACAGCCTAGAACGAACCAAGCCACCTTCCAGATTGCATCCCGAGGCTTCAATCACCATGAATATCCCTCGCCGCTGCAGTTTCCGTCGGCGACGCCCACCGCCGGCGCCGCCGTGAGCCTCACCGTGGGCCGTCGACTGCTGCAACGCCACAGCCCTGGATAGCCGTGCCCCATTGCCTTAAAACCAGGCTTCCACGAGCCTTCCAAACCCTAGGAGGGTGCAGGATAGTGGGGGTGTTCTTTGCACCCCACATTTTTGAAGCTGACACCCACTCTTTGCCACAATTACCAAGTTGCCCCCTCAATATAAGTGGGCTCATTGGTCAGGATTCGCTCTTCGCACCCCCTGTATCCCTATATACCCCAGTTCCTCATATTTACCAAAATACCCTTGACCATAAGTTAAGTTTTGGTTGGTGGGATTACTTCCTATATCCCCATTAATTAATACCTACACCTATACTTTCCTAAATTCCGAAATTACCCCTAAACCAAGAATTGTCACTTTTGCATACATGATTTCAGTAAAGCCCAAGCTTCAAACTTGGCATCTTTCCCAAAGCCCAAGCTTTAAACTTGGCACCTTACTCCAAAGCCCAAGCTTTAAACTTGGCATCTTTCCCAAAGCCCAAGCGTTAAACTTGGCACCTTACTTCAAAGTCCAAGCTTCAAACTTGGCATCTTTCCCAAAGCCCAAGCCTTAAACTTGGCATCTTTCCCAAAGCCCAAGCTTTAAATTTGGCACCTTACTTCAAAGTCCAAGCTTTAAACTTGGCATCTTTCCTAAAGCCCAAGCTTTAAACTTGGCACCTTACCCAAAGCCCAGGCTTTAAACCTGGCATTGACGACATTCATTTACCTTACTTTTAAACACAAGCTTTTTCCAAGCTCTCAAAAACTTCAAAATATCAAACTGACCAACAATTCTATTAATCAAAGAACTACGTAACCCTGATTCTCTATCCTCGATAGAGATACGTAGGAGCGAGGTCAAATCCTCGTCGGGCCCTTCCTTAAAAAAAAGTAGATATTTGTTTTGTTATTATTTGTATTTTATTTTTGTTTAGGAAATTATTATTTGTATTTTATTTTTTAGGAAAAGATAAATATTTAGAAAAACCACATTCTTTTATTTTATTTGTTTAATTAA
>Ga0209700_103303_pt1 | contig 31123 bp, 21 predicted proteins | sample SiratroredBW_FD_187528 | JGI IMG/M metagenome (GOLD analysis project Ga0209700, IMG submission 187528) | Root nodule microbial communities of legume samples collected from California, USA - Siratro red BW (SPAdes) (version 2) | ecosystem: Host-associated > Plants > Roots > Nodule | place: USA...
AAAAAAAAAAAAAAAAAAAAAAAAAAAAAAAAAAAAAAAAAAAAAAAAAAAAAAAAAAAAAAAAAAAAAAAAAACTAATTCAAACCATTTGTTATTAGTCATTAATAAAGAAGACTATAACCTATTATACTTAACTTAATTTAAAGGTTCTTATTACACTTAATTTAAGAGTTCTTATTATAGTTAATTAATTTAAGAGTTCTTGATTTTAAGAAAACCTCACAAAGTTTTAAGACCACTTAGTTTTTATCTTTTCATATTAATATGCATTTAATTTTTTATTGACGAAGAAGAAAAGAATATTAATTACACAATAAAAAATGTATAAAGTAAATGTCGTCAAAGCACAATTAGAGACAATTGCGTAGCTGGGTGACGCATATTCTCACAAATAATATTAAAAAATATAATATAAATAGTTAAATTGCAAATGAGAAAAATAAATAATATTTAGGTAATTGCTTCCTGCAACTCATTAGATGGTTTCTGCACCCATTTTTAAAACCTCAATTCTGCTCTTAACTGCAATTGAGACCAGTAAGATGTATTCTAAAATAAGATTTCCAGAAATAAAAAATTTAAGGGTTTTGTAAAAATCAATGACTAACACCAATTTTATTCTGAAAAGGATGTTTTTGAATAAAAAAACATTTTAAAATGAATTTTTTAAATTTATTCTTTTATATTTTACAGAAATACTTCTATTATTTCCTATCGGAAAGTAAATGATGGAAAGTGTTAATATTTGACATGAGTGCATAGAGCCATAAACTTGAATTTGAGTAATTGGGGGCGAATTAATATGATTTTAGATTTAGGTGTGGCTTAGTCGACACTACGTTATGATTGTGAGTTTGCTTTCAAAATTCCAAACATACGCGTTTCTCGGTTCTCTCTATCTTCGCTTCTATATGGTTTGGGATGGTAAGAAATTTTGGTTTAGTGTTTTGTGATTTGTTTTTTTATTTTTTATTTTAGTTTATTTTTTAATTTGTGAGTTTTATTTAAATAATGGTAACTAAATTTTTTATTTTGATTTCTAATTGGTAAATGATTTTTGTATTTGTGATTTGCGCTGATAAGGTTGTTATGATTCGTGTAAGGTGGTTGTTGTGGTTTTCTGTGGAATCTGAAACCTACAACATTATAAGGTTAGTTTGATTTTTAACAGTTATAAGTTTTCATGAAATTTGCATTTGTAATATGTTGTTAAGGTGGATTTGTTAGTGTATTTCTTATTCGTTTAGTTGCATTTGTAATATATAGTTAATCCATATTCTAATATATAGACACGCGAAATAAAGTACACAAAAAGGCTATCTCATTAAAAGGAGCAACTTTAGTTTTGAGTGTAGTTACAAGTCGACCGCATCATCTAACATCAGTCACCTTAGTCGACATTCCACAACAAAAAGAGAATCACTAAGAACGTTCATGGAAAGATTCGACAAGATCGCTCTTAACATAAGAAATCTAAACCCTAAAGTTGTTATCCATCATATGATCACGCCTCTTCGATTAGGACCTTTCTCGGACAGTATGTGCAAAAAGTTGGCTGGGAACATAGATGAATTATGGTATAGTGCCGCCAAATTTATGCAGTTAGAAGAACTCAAGGAGTTCAAAAATCTAAGTGAGGACCGAAGAAAACCCGGCCAGGAAGAATGATAGGGACTGCAACACACAGCGAGAGAGGGGCCTTGAAACCCCAAATTCAGTAACTACACACCGGTCAACACAGGACGAACACGTATCCTAGAGGAAGTACTAAGCGTGGAATTGATCCCAACACCTCATAAGTTGCCCTCTCCTCCCAATGCCGATCATAACAAACATTGTCATTATCACCACAATTATAGCCACACCACCCAACAGTGTCTATCTTTGAAGGACAAGATTAAGGAGCTTACTCATGTCGGACACTTACAATACTATGTTGCAAAGCATGAGCAGTGCAAGCCATGCTCTTATGGCCGACCGAGAGACAAAATCCCGAGGGAGAGAAACCCAAGAGACAGAAGTCTGAAAAGAGAAGGCTGAGTGAGGTCTAAACGATCGAGAAAAAGAAGCCCCAAGGCATCAAGGGGCCCTAGCTTGGGCCATTATCAGCACCATATCAAGAGGATTTGGAGGAGGCAAAACAACATAATTGACTCGCAAGAGACATTTGAGGGTGATCCAAAGGGTCAACATGATTAGCTGCCGCAGACGCCGAAGTATGGCCAACATAACATTCACTGTAAAGGACTTCCAAGGCATTGATCTAGAATAAGAGGACCCAATGGTAATTACCATTGAGGTTGCAAACTTCGTAGTACTAAAAACATTGGTTGATCAAGGTAGCTCAGTAGACATTCTGTACTGAAAAACATTGAAGCGATTAGGTTTGGCCAAAGACACAATAGTCCCTATGGAAGAACAGATTGTAGCTTTCTCAAGCAAGAGAGTCGATACAAGAGGGTACATTGACTTGTATACGAAGTTTGGAGAGGGAGACCAAGGATATCGGACCATTATGGTGAGGAATTTGTTTATAGACGTCAGTACATCTTACAATGTACTTCTTGAATGACCATCTTTAAACAATTTGGGTGTCATTGAGTCTACGCCCCACCTTGCAATGAAACTCCCTTTGAAAAGAGGAGGGGTGACAATCGTGCATGTAAACCAAAAACCGCCCGAGAGTGTTACGCCACTAACCTGATGTTGACACCAACCGTAACCTCTTCTAGATGACAAGTAAATCAAAGCATGGTGGTTATGACGAATTTGGACCCTTGGGTCAATGACAAAATCAGGGTAGAGCCGAGAGACAATGTTAAGGAATGACAGCTTGGAAAGAAAGGACCAAATATTTGTTTAGGAGTATGTTTGAGTGAGGAGGAGATAGAGAAGATAAAGAAAATTCTAATTGACAACAAAGACTTGTTTGCTTGGACGAACAAAGATATGTCGAGAATCGACCCTTGAGTTATGTCGTACAAACTCTCAGTCTGGAAGGAAGCAAGACCGGTCTTGCAAAAAAGGAGGAGGTTAGGCGAAGAAAAGAGGTTAGTGGCCAAAGCTAAGGTACATAAGTCGTTAGATGCTGGATTGTAAGAGAGATTCAATACACCATTTGGTTGGCAAATATTGTGTTGGTGAAAAAGAGCAATGGGCAGTGGAGAATGTGCACCGATTACACTGACCTCAATAAAGCCTACCCCAAAGCATTGACCGCCTGGTAGATGGGGCGGCCGAATACCGAATACTCTATTTCTTAGATGCCTTTTCAGGGTACAACCAGATCGCCATGTATGATCGAGATGTGGAGAAGACAACCTTCATCACATAATCATCCAACTATTGTTATCAGGTAATGTCTTTTGGTTTGAAAAATGTAGGTGCAACCTATCATAGGCTAATGGACAAAATCTTTAAGAATCAGATCAGCTGAGACATGGAGGTATACGTCAACGAGGTGATTGTCAAGTCATAAGCATTTGACCAACATCTGGCAGATCTTCGATCAACTACGCCGATATAACATGTGCTTTATTCCTACCATGTGCGTATTCAGAGTGGAAGGTGGAAATTCTTAGGCTTCATGCTCACTCATAACGTCATTGAGGTCAACCTGTGTGCAGGGACTTATGGGACGACTAACATGTTTATCGTGTTTCCTCCCAAAAATCACCGAAAAGATCTGACCGGTATTAAAGTTGCTCAAAAAAGCATACAAGTTCAACTGGGAGGACAAATGTGAAGAAGGCTTTGACGATATAAAGGTAGTCGTGTCATCTACACCTGTGCTGGAAAAATCGAAGACTGGAAGTAGGCTCCTGCTATACTTATTTGTTTCAATGGACGCTTTTAGCTCGACCCTGGTTCAAGAAGGAGAATATAAGTCAGTCTACTTCACGGGACGAACACTACAAGATGTAGAAACCAAGTACCAAGTGATCAAGAAGGCGACCCTAGCACTAGGATACACAACAAGACATCGCAGGCCTTATTTCCAAGGCCACCCTCTCATTGTCAAAACTGATTATCCGAATGGGAAAGGTCTTCCTAAGACTTGAGCTAGCAGAATGCTTGATCTCTTCATCGGTCGATCTATCCGAATTTAACCTCTCATTTGAATCGAGAGGACCATTAAGGTGTAGTGTTTAGCCGATTTCATTTTTGAGTTGCAAGGTTCATCTGAATAGCAACAAAGTCAATGGACGTTATATGTAGAGGGGGCCTCCAACGTTAAGGGATGTGGAGTCGGGTTGGTGTTGGAAAACCCCCAATGGAACATGAATTGAGAATTCATTATGGTTTAACTTCAAAGCTTCATATAACCAAGCCAAGTATGAGGCCCTTATTGCTGACTTATCCTTGGTTAGAGACATAGGGGTAAAATAATTGATTTGCTTAAGTGATTCCCAACTAATTGTAGGTCGAGTCAACAGAACCTTTCAAGTCAAAGATCCGTTGTTGATGAAATACTACCAGAAGTGTCGCAACCGGAATCACGACGGGGCGATCAAAAATTATTTTTAAAAAAATATTTAAATAGAGATTGGAGTCGCTACCATAGTTTATTATGGAAAACCATAGAAAACTAAAAATAAAAATGTCTACGAACCAGATTCAAAGATTCGGGAGTCGGTTACATGTGGGAAAGGTATTAGCACCCCACAACGTCCGTCTTAAGACGGTACCCTTAATCAAATGAATAAAAATAAGTATGGTTTTAAAAAATATAATTTTTCCCAAATAATAATAATAATGAGACTAAAGACAAAACAAATATATATATATATATATATATAAAAAAACAAAACAAACAAGACATGCATATAAAAATCATAACAATCAATATAATTAGGTGGATAAAAATAACAAACAAATATATATATTTTTTATTTATTTTGAGCCGACAAGGTTTAACCTTAGTCCTACGTATCTCTATACATGAAAGAAAATCAGGGTACACGTAGTTCTATTTTAAGAATTTTGTTTGGTGATATTTGATATCTGGTTATATTTTTTAATTTTTAAAACTTTTTTCATTTTTTCATTGAAATATTTTTATTATTTTTTATAATGCTTTGTTTATTATTAATATTTAATTATTTTTGAAATTATTTGGAATATAATATTTTTATTTTTTAAGAAAAAGTTTGTTAATGAAATTTTTTTTTTCTTTTAATTCTTTTGCCTAACCCACTTTTATTTCTGTTAAAGGAAAGAAAAAAAAATACAAATATACATATAAACATAACTAAAATAAAATAAAACTTGATATTCATTATTTATGTGGCATGGAGCACTAGTACCACACGCTACCCCTTTGTTCATAACTTCAGTATATATTTCTTTTTTTTTTTACATAATATTGAATAAAAACTAAATAATTGATTTAAATAATAAATGTAAATGTCATAGAAATAAAAAATATAATAGAAATATTAAGCCCAAAACATTTTTTTATCAATTTTCTTATTATCATTATTACTAGGTTTATATTTTTATTTTTTCCCAAAAATCAAGTAATGTTTTATATTCTTTACTCTTTTTTTTTTGAAAATTTTTAATTTTTATTTTTGAAAATTGTTTCACAAAAACAACATCACTTTATTATTATTTTTTTACTTTTTCTCGAAAAATTCATTATTCATTAAATTTTTAGGAAAATTTTATATTCTGTTTGAGAAATAAAAAAGGTCCTGTATTTTTTATATTTATTTCTAGACGAATCAAAGTAAAAAGGGTTGAATGTCAAGATGTTGTAAAAACTTTCAAACAATCATATTACATAAAGAGATAAAGGAATCAAGTGAGCAACCAAAATATATCGATTGAAGATCCTTAAACAACATGTTTTAACACAAATCAAATTAATAAGGTTGAATTATAGGACGATAAAAAAATCAAATGAGCAATCAGAATTATATATACATATACAAAAAATGATAGATCCGAACTTACCCGTTGAAGCACTACTTCAAGAACTTCGAACTTTTTCTCCTCCTGCTTTCGATGACTCTAGATGCCCACTCATTTTTCAGTACTGTAATTCTTGTTGTCTCTTTGTGTTTTTTCGTGTTTTTTTTTGCGTGTCCACCCACTTGCTCACTATGCATATTTATACTAATTCTAGTCAGCCCACTCTTAATTCAAATTTTAAATCCCTTATTGTTGATGAAATACTACCAGAAGGTCCCAACTCTCCTCACAATTTTCGAAGTTGTCAAAGTCGAGCACATCCCAAGGAGTATCAATTCACAGGCCGATTTATGAAAGCTCACCTTATGGAAAGGTAAAGGTAAGTATGATACCATTATCCAACTCACTCTAAACCAACCAACGGTGTCTACTACTGAATGTATGAATACAGAACCAGCTGCAGCCGATTGGAGAACACCTATCCCAAGAGGCTTAAAAGCTCTAACCAGAGGAGAGAACATACAAGATAAAGCCCTTTCCAAGAAGGTCGCTCGCTATGTTGTTATTAGAGAAGACTTGTACAAGCGAGGATTTTCAACCCCCTTGTTGAAATTTGTAGACGAGGAACTAATTGAGTACATAATGAATGAGTTGCACAATGACATTTGTGGAATGCATTACGAGTAGTAGATGCTCGCTATTAGAGTCATACGCTTTGGATATTATTATCGATCGTCCACCAAGATTGTGCCAACCGTCCAAAGTATCTAGGCACCATGGTCATTTTCAAAATTAGGGATGGACATTGTGGGCTGCCTCAGTCAAATCAAAGCTCCCGTAGCAGTTCAAGAAAATAGTTCTTTGATGAAAACGTTGATTGATCTTGATCACTAGACTCAAGGGCGCTTTTGCTCTCTTTGAAATCTCAAAATGTTGTTGCTCAGAAAATGTTTAGAATGATTTTTCGTATTTTTCCAAAATTTCGCGCCAGCTATTTATAAACAACTATCATTTAAAATTCAGTCGATTGATTTTTCAAATAGTCGACTGTTTTTCTCTAGTTAGTTAAAACAGTTGTTCAAAATGCAAGTTTTGATTTTAATGGTTTCTCAAAACTTTTGTTAATTCAGATAATACTTGTGGAGCTTATCATTGATTAAGATTGCATGCATCACTGATTAGACCTCAAACTTACCCCACAACACACACTCCTAAGTTCTAGACCAAGTTCTTCAATCTTCATGAAATCTTCATGCATTTCACATATGATCATAGGGTCTTGAACTTCTTCACTTGGTTGGCTTCATCAAATCATCACAGTAGTCCATTGGTGCTAACACATTTTATGTAATCAATTTGGGCTTAAGAATTGGGCTTTAAATGAATTGTCACTCCTTTTATAATAATATAAGGATTGCATTTAGTAGTTCAGAACCTATTTTATTTTATGTAATCAATTTGGATTTAATTATAAGAATTGGGCTTTAAATGAATAGATATATCTCTTTTTCATTTAATCTTCTAATAAAATCATTTCTATCATCTTTCTCACCATCATGTTCTTCACATGAAAATTGTTCATCAACATTGTTATCAAAAACTATATTATCAAGATCAAGTATATGTTCATCTAGAGTTTGATCATATAAACTTGTTCTAATTAACATTTTCACCATCGCCTTCAACTTGAGTTTACTCAACCTCAACATTATCTTCTTTTTTAATTATCCATTCATCATCACCTCAATGTCATCATATGGGAGAGCAATATTTTTTTTTTATTATTTTAACTTCAAGTTGTACATCACATAAACCAAATTATCCATCTTTTTCTAGTGCAAACGATTTCTTCTATTTGTATGAACCTATAGTTAAATATGAAATTTTAGTAAATATATAAATCAAACAAATAAATTAAAAACCTTAAATAACTTAATGAACTTGAATCATCATTTCAAATAAGTTCTAATCAAGCTCACACCCTAAAAAGCTATAGGTCAAACTCAAAGCTCGAATTTTAGATTTTCATCTCTAAACATCTCCCACCATTCTCTATGGAGCATAGCTTTCCTACAATCCTTTTGCATTTTTCATAGAAAAAACTTCTCTAGCACGACTAAGGATATAACCATTGCAAGAGTGAAGAATGATAAGTAGAGTTTCACTAGTAAGTTGGACGTCTCATCTTTTTTACTTTAAAACGATGGAAAGACGAGATAATCTTAGCATACCCTGACCTTGTCAACAAAACAGGAAAAACCAACAGGTTGATATTTTATCAATTATGTAACATCACTAACTAAAACTTTTATAAGTCTACGAGTTGAGTTGGTAGACCATCCATGAGTCTACGTAAAATTTCGAGTCTAATAACCTTGGTTGGTTTTATACATCATTTCGATTTAGACATTTGAAGTTGTTATTGGGTGTGGACTTATTTTAGTTTGAATTAACATTGTTTAGATTAATTACTTATACAAATTATATTTGGAATACCCTATTTCAGAACTAAAATTTAACGAAAAATAGTTCCGGAATGGGGTGTTTAGGAACTAGTCACCATGGTTGACTTACAGAATGTCCAATTCCGAAACACAATTAACAAATTCCAAAATATGTTGTTCCATAACACATTCTCACCCCCAAAAATACCTTATGGAACCATTCGCTCCATAAATCAAAAATCCAAATCCTAAAATGACTTCCAGAACCCCTGTTCCGTAATCCAAATCAAACACATCCCCAACTTACCTCAAACAATGCTACGCCACCATTGCTATGCCGCGCCACTACTCTTTCACTCTTCCGCCACCACCGATAACGCACGCCACCACAGAAAACCACTCACCCACTGCACCTCACGCCATCCGCCTTCAACGATATGCATTAACATTTTACCCACCCACCTCCCAATTCCACTGTTGCTTTCACTTAATTAAATTAGAGATAAAAAAGTAATTGAAGGCACAATTTTGGAATATTTGAAAATTTTGGAGGTGCCTTAAGAACACTTGGAGGTGTAGGAAGAAGCAATTTGCGTTTAATAATTAAGAACCCAATTTATGTCCTTAATAAGGGCTTAATTGTAGGAACTAGGTATTAAATGAATTGTCTCAGTTTAATTATAGGAATTGGGTTTTAAATGAATTGTCCTTGTATTTATAATACAGCAGTTGCAGTAACAGTTCATAATACATTTTATGTAATCAATTTGGGCTTAAGAATTGGGCTTTAAATGAATTGTCACTCCTTTTATAATATAAGGATTGCATTTAGTAGTTCAGAACCTATTTTATTTTATGTAATCAATTTGGATTTAATTATAAGAATTGGGCTTTAAATTAATAGATATATCTCTTCTTCTGTTAATCTTCTAATAAAATCATTTCTATTATCTTTCTCACCATCATGTTCTTCATGTGAAAATTGTTCATCAACATTGTTATCAAAAACTATATTATCAAGATCAAATATATGTTCGTCTAGAGTTTGATCATATAAACTTGTTCTATGTTAACATTTTCACCATTGCCTTCAACTTGAGTTTACTCAACCTCAACATTATCTTCTTTTTTAATTATCCATTCATCATCACCTCAATGTCATTATATGGGAGAGTAATACTTTTTTTGTTATTATTTTTAACTTCAAGTTGTACATCACATAAACCAAATTATCCATCTTTTTCTAGTGCAAACGATTTCTTCTTTTTGTATGCACCTATAGTTAACTATGAAATTTTAGTAAATACATAAATCAAACAAAAGAAACTAAAATCCTTAAATAACTTAATGAACTTGAATCATCATTTCAAATAAGTTCTAATCATGCTCACACCGTAAAAAGCTATAAGTCAAACTCAAAGCTTGAATGTTAGAGTTTTATTATCTCCAAACATCTCCCACCATTCTCTATGGAGAATAACTTTCCTACAATCCTTTTGTATTTTTCATAGAAAAAACTTCTCTAGCACGGCAAAGGGTATAACCATTGCAAGAGTGAAGAATGATAAGTAGAGTTACTAGTTGGACATCTCATGTTTTTAACTTTAATAAGATGGAAAGATGGGATAATCCTAGGATACCCTGAAATCGTCAACAAGACAGGAAAAGCCAGCAGGAGGCTTATTTTTTCAGGGCATGAGCTTAGTGCAATGACACAACATATTTAAGTAAAGCATAGTGAATAAGAAACCAAAAGTGAATTAGTTACAAATTAATTTTTTTATCATTTCTGTAACATAACTAACTAAAACTTTTATAAGTCTATGAGTTGAGTTAGTAGACCATCGATGAGTCGACCTAAAATTTTGATTGGTTTTATACATGAATTTCGATTTAAACATTTGAAGTTGTTATTAGGTGTGGACTTATTTTAATTTGAATTGAAATTGAATTGTTAATTGCTTTTACAAATTATATTTCACTTTTTTGATTTTTGAATTAATATACAAATTATTATTGGATTTTGTATTGCAATTACAATTTAGAGTTTGTGATTAGGATTATTATTACATTTTGTGTTGTAATTAAGATTTTAAATTCAATGGACCAGTAAATTTTAAAATTCCGTTTTAGTTTACAATTTGAAATTCCGTTTTAGTTTACAATTTGATTTTAATTCAGTATTATATTGTTTAAAACTAAAATATGAATTTGTAATTTCTATCAGGTTTCTGTGGTAGGTTTTCAAAATATAATATCAAGAATTTCTCTCTAATAATACACATGAAGATTTAAGAAGAAATTGGAATATAATATACCTCATCTTTGACATGTATTTAGTTTTATTCCTTGTAACTAATGAAGTCAATGGCATTTATCCTTAATGTTAGATTTCAGTTATTAGATTTTACGTAGAATAACATTCACACATCAGTCATTTTAGCTACTTTATTCTTGAGCTAATTGTTACTGTAACAGTTTAAAATATTTATTAGTATGTGCAATGCTTTATTATTTAGCAGAACCAGCGTCTTTATTTTAGCTAGTTAGTAATTTTAATGGATACAACATAAAAAAAAAAAAAAAAAGTTATATAATTGTGTAAGAAAGTTAATCAACACAATTTATTAATTTCGTAATTCTTTATTGAGTAATTATATCACAATTTATATCATGACTTAAAATTTATTTGCTGAGGACAATTCCCTTTTGAAGGGCAATTCATGTATTGAGGAGAAGCACTTTTGTCCAAACATAGCCGTATTTCACTTAGATCTCCTCTTCCTTCACAGCTCAGAGCTGGCTCAACACTTGTCGAAGTTTTGATGGCTGCAACAATATCACTTTTGTTCCAACTATTTCCATGCGATAAGTTTGCATCTTTAAGTATCTTTTGAAGATCCTTCCTTGCATAAATTTCCAATGCCAATTTGAAATAATCCAATGGCTGCATGTTTGAACATGTTCCATGCTTGTTCCATTCTAAAGTCCAGAAACTTTCTTCGTCGCCTTCATAATTTGGCCAATTTTGAGTGAGTTGAGAAGTTATTGACATGACCTAATAAAATAAATAAAAAGTTATTATCTTTTAAATATAATATCAAAATAATATTACTAAGAAATAAATATCTTACCGTGGAATTATTTATCTTAGATGGTGGTCCGCAGGAAAATGGATGTGACCTGGTTTTGTTAGAAGGCCAAAGACCATGTATTGTAAATACTGGCTTGACCTTTGTTGCCACACAAGTACTGTGGGCACAATATCCTGGAGCCCATATTTCTGATATTGTCCAATAGTCGAAAGCAATTGCTGCAAATGCTGAGCCAAAATACAAGAAAGAAAATGTGAAGGTATATTTGAGAGAATTCATGCTGCAATGTAATGTAATGTTATGATAAAGAATGAAGTGATTCACGTCAATTTATAGTAGATGCATTTATTATTTTTTTAATAAAAAAATTTATACGTAACTAATTTTAAGAAGTTTTAGAAATTTATACGTAATTATAAGAATATTTCTAGAGTTAAGAAAACACACAATTCTACTCTTAAACAATGTAAACTTAACTTTAAAAGTCAAATTTAAGTAATAACTAATACTATTTTTCATATTGTGTCAAATGCTTAAATAACATTTACAATAAAACAAAAATACTCTTAAATATCTAAAACATCTTCATCTTCAAATTTTCAACATCAAAAGATCATCACTTTCATACTTAAAACAAGACGATCATCACTTTCATACCTAAAACAAGACCAACACTCATTGTAACAAACTTCTTCAATGTTAACTCCTTTGCAAACAAGCTTTTTTACATATACTTTTTTAACACTCATTAATGAGGTTTGGATTTATATATCTAATATTTGAAAAAGTTGATTTCATTGCATTTAACTCCCCAGTTTTCTGTTGCTGATAGTAGCTAATTCTGAGTATCCAAAGAACAACCAGAGGAATCGAATCAGCTGATACAACATAACGTTTCGTGGACCACATGATTTTTCCATTCAAAAGTGTTAATAGTATAGTAATAGTAATAACAATAAATGAAATTCTAAAATGACATTAAAAACTTCGAATATCATTTTTCACCTTTCACCACCATACTTTGGAAATATGTAAACCAACTGAATTTCTAAATGTTGGTCAAAGAGTTATGCTATTCATAACCCTCTTCTAATTAGAATCCTGAATATATTTTTATGAAAATTGGATTCATAATAATTCTTTTATTCTAGAAAAAAATTATTTAATAACACACTATTTTAATAAAATTATTTTGTAATAGTCGTGCCTTATTAGCCTTTTAAATTTTATAAAGGAACTTTAAATTTAAATTATTCAACAAGTTTAGAAAAGAACAATTAATTAAAATCAATTGTTTAGTTTTGGTAAATTGCAGCATCACTTAGTTTAGTTTAATTTTTACATAAAACAATACAATTTTTAAAGATTAATTTTGCACAGTTGAGTAGTAATTACTGAGTAAAAATTGACTCAAACAAATTATTACAATATAATAGATTTCTATTTTATTTGGATTTCGTCAGTTGACTAATTAATATATATATATATATATATATAGTTTTTTATAACCACGAAACGATATGTTGAAATTATAATAGAGAAACTTAATTTAAACGTGTATTATTTTATGAATCATAGAAAACTAGGAATAGGTATAATAAATTGAATTAAAATCAACTGTAAAAAAATATTATTTAACTGTTCATGTAAAAGTGAATTGTAAAATGGTAAGATAAATAAGCTGCTTTTATATGTTTGAATTATTTTTAACTATTTAAACTTGAAGTATTTTATAAACTATATTTACTTGCCAAAAATTATTTTAGATGCATCCCCATCAGAAGAAAATACATATTTATATGCATTCCACTTTTTACATAAAACATCCATAAACTCTATGTCATTTCTATGTACAATATTATAAATTTAGAATTTTAATTATTTTTTATGATAATTGAATTAATTATAGTTCAATAATAATAATAATTTTTTTTCTCGTTATTTCAATAAAACAAAATATTTAAGGACACACGAGTTTAATAAATTTGTTTTAGTTTAAACATAAAATCGTTATTCTCTTAAAATTAAATAACACCTAAAGTTGTAGTTATAATAATTTATATCATATTATTCATGTGACTGTAAAGTATTTTTTTCTTAAAATAAATTATAAACAAGACCCTTTTAATAATCTTTCCTTATTACCCTTTTACATTATATAAAATTATGTTTCAATTAGGAACTCTATATTTAAATCATTCAACAAGTCTAGAACAAGTTCAGAAGAGGAGAAAGTATTACAACTAACAGTAGTTTTTGTAAATTGCAGCATTATTTCGTTTAGTTTAACTTTTTTTTTTAATTACAGTATTACGTAGTTTAGTTTAATTTTTATAGAACGCAATGTATTTTTTAAAGATTAATTTAGCATAGTTGGAAAGGTGATTACTGAGTACAGAATGACTCGAACAAATTATTAAAATGTAATTGTCTTCTATTTTCATTGTTTTCATCATATATGACTAATTAATATTTATAGAAAAAAATTATAAAAAAATGATAGTGATTCATTGAATATATGATAAGGAAAGGAGAAAATACAATTTACGCATGTGTAATTCACAAAGATTCACAAAGTTGAGAATCACACTATATTAAAATTTTTCTAGGAATTTAGTAAGTTCACTTTTATTAATTTTATCAATATTTATTTTGTTATTAACTTTTTTTACTAATGAACGAGACTGTAACATGCTAAATTTTTCGTATAATAGTAACTATATCATAAGTAAATTCTATGATATGTCTAAATGTAAATATCTATATATTCATATATTTCAAAGAGAATTTAATAGAAAAATCTTGTTATAATTATAAAATAAAATAAATTTTTTTTATCCGTACACTAATTGTGAAATCTTCTGTTCAGGTATAATACACTTTTATTGCAGAATTAAAAAAAAACAAACACCACACAAAAATAAGGGTAAGTTAGAGAACTGTATTTTAAAAAAATATATATTTTCATAAATTAAATTTCTATCTCAACCAAAAACAAAAATTTAATTTTTCATAATTCGTCTCACATACAAAGACACTTGACTTTCTACTTCTGGAAGACTCGTGCTTCGAGTTAGACTCAGAGGTTTGCACCTATCATATACCATCCATCTGTTCTAATTAGATCATATTTCAAACCTCGAATATAGTATGTCCTGATCAATTCCTATTTCAAACCTCAGGTACAACTCCCATATGCACATGGTTAATCCATACGTCTAATCCCGATCAACTCAAATTTCAAACCTCGGACAGGCCATATGAACCTCCTTCGACTCTTCACTAACTGGTAATCTTCATCTATGTGAAACCAATGTACCAGTAGAGTCAGGATACCTCCTTAGATAGATCGAATCTCCAAACAATGCACATCCTAATAATCTTAACAAGGATATCTCCTTTCTTGAAGATATTATGTCTCGATCATACACCACATCATTCATAAACATTGATATCACATCATACCATACATAAACATTCATTCAAATTCATTCAATTCATATTTAATAAAATAAATAATTACAATATCTATTAAAAACATTTAAATTAGCTCCCATTACCTCTATAGAATAGAGATACTCAAAGAACTTTCAAAAACCTAAAATCACGGGCAGCCTAACTCTATTCAAGAACACTTCTGCTCTACTCAACGTCAGGAATCTAGGGATGACGTTTGATCGTCAGTTTGATAAGGAAGAAAAGTAGAATTTTAGAGAAAAGGCAAAGAAAATGGAAAGAATAACTTTTTTAGAGAGAGAGTTAGTAGTTTTTATAAGAATAAAACAGAATATCTTCTTAGAGATAGTTGGTGGTTGTTAGTATAGAAATAAAAATTGAATAACTAATTTTTATTTACTCAAACAACTTTTCTGTTAAAAGAATTTTCAAGTGTTATCTTATGTATCTCTAAAGCTAAATTCTAGGTTGTTTTTATTTTGGAGCTATTTTTTAGGGTATTACATTTTCCCCAACAACAAAAATTTTTGTCCTCAAAAATTGACATACTAGGAAAGGAATAAAGCTAGGTTTCTCTAATAATCTACGTCTAACATCCAATTTCATACAAAGTCTAAGTAATCAATCAAAATATAATTTTTAAAGATACTCTAAACATGAAACCTTAATATAGAAATCTATCTTAATTTAGTCATGAGTGTGCACCCTCACCACTTCATCAAGATTCTTTCCTTTCTTAATAATTTCATTCTCATTCATCACAATCAACTTAACTCAAATACAAATCAAAATTTCAAAGATCATGTTCAAACATTCAACTAGAAACATTTTTGCCTATTTCTTAAAACTAAATTCCAAAAATATTCACACAGAACAAACACAATAAACCCACTACCCTCAGGTCATCCTAAGGACAAACTGCTCTGATACCAAATGTTAAAAATATGTTTGGGTTGAGTTCAAGAGGGAGGGGGTGAATTGAACTTTACAAAATTTTTTATTTTAAAAAGCAATGAAAACATTTTAAACCAAATGAAAGCTTTCACCAATCTTAATGATCAATGTCATAAGGTGCAGCGTAAAAAATAAATAGATTTGGGCTCGAATAAACTGATTTATTTTTCTGGTAGTATGAACAAAGATTAAGTTTTACACTAAGATACTTAAAACGCACAGCAAAGATAAATCCTAGCAATTTAAATTGGCAGAATACAGTGCAAGAGTAACCAAGAATGAACAATATCACATACAACTAAGAATTAAGTCACACAAATTGATAATTCATGCTCTAATAAAAAGAATTAAAAACACAGCAAAATCAATGCAATGTATCAGCAGATTAAGCTAACAATGAAGCTGGACCAATTAATAGGCACAAGTATTAAGCCAGCAGCAGTTTGTATACACAACAAATCCTATTCTACAAAAAAAACAAAAGTTTAATCCCAAGATCAAATTAGAGATGACCAGTATATAATCAATTAAGAAACTTAATGTAATTATGTAGAAAAATATAAACCAGACGCCACAGGACAAGGTTGCTATATCAGTGCAATAAAAAGGTCAATGAATAATAGAGAGAGTTTTATAGAATAAATTATGCAGAGATTGCAGCACAATAGTTAAAAAAAATAGATTAAAGAACTTGTGTAAAACAAATTGGCATAATGCTATATTGTAGAATGAAATACAAGAATACGAAGGAAAAATTGGATGGAGCACACAATGGATTAAGGGCTTAAAACAAATCTTATAAAACCAGTCAAAATAGCAAATCAGGCCACAAATGTTATGCAGAAAAATGATCAATTGTGCAGCAAATAATCTTGCACTAAACCAGTAAAAAGATCCTTAAACTCGTGCTATACCAAGGAAGCGATATCAAGAACAATTATGCAGTACCTAAACTCAAAATCAGTGCAGCATCAATCACAAAACAGTACATTACAAATCAAGAAAATAAAGAGAAGGGTCAAGAAAAGAGAACACAAACAATTATACTGGTTCACCCTTCCTCAAGGGCTATATCCAGTCTTTTTTGCAACTTTAGTAAGAAAAATTCCACTAAACACACTCAATTATACATAATTACAAGTAAGAACCCTTCTTGCACCCTGAAAGGTTACAAAACACACTGAATTTAGGAACTAACAGCCTGCAGCCCCACACAATTCAGAAAAAACTCAATGTTAAACACTATAGCATCACCAATTACAAAATTGAATCAAATATTACAATTGAACAATCTAAACATGTAAAACTTGAATCAAAAAGGGTTCAAGAATTGAGTATAGAAGCTCCCTAATTTTCCAGTGAAGATGCGTATACGCAAGAGCTTGAAGAATTTCAATGGGACAGTACAATTTCACTTCAAGAAAACCTCTTTCAATCTTTGAAAAAACAAGCAATCTTTTTCTATCAGAAGATTAACACACTTGTTCTCAATTTGCTTCTCTGTGTATGTTCGTAATTCGCTTAAAGAAGTTTTGGGTATTTAAAACATAAAACCTCAAATTTAATTTTAAAAAATAGTTTGACAGTTTTGGTACATACCTTGAATAAGTCGATTTTATCAATAGGAATCGATTTATTTTCTGCTAAAACATAGATTTTCAAAACAGAGTTTTCTAAAATGCTTTTGTTATGATTTGTAACTCATTTTAAGTTGTTTTAATTGTGCCAATGTGTTTCTTCTAAGCTTTGCACAGATTTACCTTCACCTTCAGTCACACTCACTCACAACCACTAAGACAAGACCTAAGTCTTCATCTTTAGCTCCCGTGCTTTGCTTTTCCTTTGTCCAAATACTTGGTTTCATCAAATGATAAATTCTTTGAGATTCTCAACAATCTTCCCCTATTTGATGAAGAAAACTCAGTGTGTGAGTGGTTTCTAGCTTTATCAACATAAAAAGAAAACTTGTGAAAGTAATAGTTTCACATTTGCCTTATTATAGTTTCGTAGCTCACAGTTTTACACAGTTGCAGATTTTCACAAATGATACCAATTAACAATACATCACCAAGCTAACAACATTACAAGACACACTTTAACTGAACAAAACACTAAGAACCTAATATTCAGCAGTAGCAACAGAATGACACCAACACCTAGAACCTAAGTACGCAGCAGCAGATTAAGAAATCTAAAACATAACCAAATGGTACAAGAGCAATAAACATATATCAGCATAGAACCCCACAGAGCCTACACTCTCTTTACACACTCCACAAATTTCTCCCCCTTTGGATTCATCAAATGCACGAGAACGGATAGGAGTTAAAGAGAATGCATATAGCAGTTAAAATGCATGCTACTCTTTTATTCATTCTAGGCAACCATGACTGCCAATTGCTCGTGCACTACTTCAATTTGTCAGTCCATGTACTGGAACCGTGCAGTGCAAAACTAATGATGATTTCTTTGATCTGTCGTGAGATATTCTAGCTTATCTTTCACAATTTCTTCAAAAGGAGAATAACCATTGCTTGGACCAGCTCCTTTTCCCATTGCGGCAGCATTCCTAGCCATTTCTTCTGGAGCATCTTCATCAGTTTTTCCAACACCAGCATATGCAGCATTAGCTTGACATATCCACTACTCATTATTTATCTTGGTTAGTCCAATCTTGTGCAATGTGGATCATACACTTCATAGTTTTGTTTCATTGGTTCAACAAGTTCTCCTTTAAGTGGTACATGGAAGTACTCAATAAATCTTCAGATAAGCACAACATAAGGTATCTTATAATCCAGCAGCCGTTGGCTTTCTCCATTTGTTCTTCCAACACATAAGGTCAGTTGAATCTCAATCTATTGACAATGCAGTACATTAAGATGAGATCCTCCTCATGTAAAACCGCGTGATTGTGTCCTCTTGGCGTCATGATCCATACTATTATGAAAGTTATGATCCTTGGATTCATTGTCAAGCCTCTGACACTAAATCCTCTCATGATGCCACGCATATCCCTCAAGCAATTTTTGCAGAATGATATTTTGTTGTAATCAGCCAATGCTTCAATGTTTCCCTTGCTTATTTTCAGCCCCTCACATTTGAGTCAAACTACTGTCATCCAGATGGAAGGAGTTATCTTCATGGTTACTTCTTTAACTCTAGATTCCGACTTATCTTCCTTCACTTTTAGATTGGTGAAAAACACCTTCACCAAGTCTGGAAATACATTTCCAGTCAGTCCAAGAAACCACTCTAGTCCTTGATATTCCATCAGTTCACTAACTTCCAGCAACATTTCTGATTTGAGCCAGTCCAATCTCACAAACTTTGGAGTGTTGATGATCCTTTTGTTGAATTCACGCAGACATTGTGACTACCAATGGTATAAAAACATGTGGCATTGTATGGTTCAATGTGGTCAAATGTGAGTAGTTGGGAAGTTTAGCTTCAATCAATTCCCTTTGCATGCTTAAGTCTACTCACCATAATCCATCAATAGATTTCCACTGGTCTTACAAGCACTTTTTGTCTTGTAACATAGCACAAAAGAAGTTATACAGATCATGTTTCAATGTAGAAAAAATTAAACTGAAATTTAAAACAATAGTTCACTGGGGAAAAATAAATCAATTCGCAGTCGAATAAATTGGTTTATTTTCACGACAATGAGCAAAAAAGTGATGCAGTACCTATTTATGCTATGTTTAATAAATCTAGTATGCCTAGCTCAGTTCTAAGGTAATTAAATCTATTTTTAGCAAGTGGTTTAGTAAAAAAATATGCTAATTATTTTTCAAACTCAATAAATTTGATTTCACAAACTCCATTACTAACTTTCTCTCTAATGAAATGATGTCTAATCTCTATATGCTTAGCTATAGAATGATGCACTGGATTTTTTGTGAGATTTATGGCACTAGAGCTTTCGGTTGGGAACTGAAACTTGAACTAGCAAAACCGATGAGGGATGCATAGTGCCTGTATAAGAGAGGATTCTAAAATTTTTTTTACCACACTGGTAGACAGTTACAAATCTTTGGTGCTCATAAAACGTTTGAGATCTTTTGAGGCAAAAATTGGTGAGGTTTTTGTGAAAGAAGCACTTCGTCGGAGAAGAAGCAAACGTGCTTCGGAGACAAAGAACACTTTCCTTGGAAGTTATGCGCTTCAACAAGTAAGTAATGATCAACGCTTCCTCTGTTTGAACGCATTACATTATACACTGTTCATTTTTACTACATATTTTGTATTGTTCATCATCTTCATAAAAGTGCACTGTTCATTGTTGTTTGGATTGCACGCTTCACAAATCATCTTTTATGATTAACATCACTGTTCATTTTCTGTTGTCGTCATGATATATGAAATAATAATGAAAATCTTGTTTGTATTGTTGTCTCCGGCGAAGCATCAAGCTCATTCGTCGGAAAACCTTAACTTCTTACGCTGAGAATTGATTACATCACAATGTGTGTTTTGAGTTTCATTTTTTGCATTTTAATCCACTTCATTGAGTTTTCTCTATTTTTTTTTTCTTCATCACGCTTCGTTTCTTTTTCTTTTTTTTTGTAATTTCCTGAATTTGCATTATAAACAAAACATTTTTTTTTGCACCAAACTTACTTTGGCGTAGCTACAATTTTCATGCACATTTTTGGTGTTGAATACATTAGGGTAAAAATAGTGTATTGTGAGGATGGGCTTCTCCCAACCAAAAGGCTTTGGCACTAAATGTGAGAGTGAAAACAAGATGGCTTCTTCCTCCACCTCCATACATTTTCAAAATTCTCAAACTACCTCTCATTAAAATGTACAATGTCTGATTTACCCTCACCAACCTACACCTCCATATATCCCACCCTTCAAAATTTACAAATTTTGTTGTCACAGTAAAGAAGAGTCATGTGAAGAGTTGCCGTTGTGTCATTTATATCCGTCGTGTTCATCGTATCCATCGTCAGTTACCATTGAAGGTATTGTACTGTTGTTAATGAAAAGAGTAATGGAAGGAGAAGGGAGAGGGAAGTGGGTGTCGTGGGGTGGAGGGACAATTTTGCCTTTGGTTTCTCTTCTGAATGCTCAATCCGAAAGATTGAAAAACTTATTCAATGAATGAGAATCAAAAGGATTAAAATGAGTGAAAAACTTATTTCAATCTACTATTCAATATATCATAATATATCCCAAAATTGAAATAAAATAATACCATAAGCTGGTTGCTCCACTGGTATTTGGTGATAAATATTTGCCTTAATTTTAATGTGGATAAAAAAAATAAAATTTATTATGAAGAAAATAGGGAGTGTAAGGAATCCATACAACCTGACTGATTTGAGAGTATATTAATGTAGGAAAACTATGAGTAGCTATGGCATGAAGTGGAGAAAGAACTTGAGGTGATGCTAGGTAATCTTCAAAATTTTTTGAAGCGGCAGAAAACTGGTTGTACAATCATTCCACACAGTGTTGGAGAACAACAACGAAAGCAGAAAACGCTCCTCACAGTGGCGGCACATAGCTGGTGGCGCGGGTTCGGGTGGCGGCGAGTTCAAGTGGAAGAATGTATGGAGGTGTAGGGTTTAGAAGGATATAATTGACTGTGCAATAAAAAAAATAAGGACAATATGAAAAATCTACAATTGTATGGAGGTGCCTCAAGAAAGTATGGAGGTAGAGGAAGAAGTCGTAAAACAAAAGAGAAGATTAAGTGAGTTCTGAAAAAATTTACATGTGGTGTGTTAAATGGGCTTGGCCCAACAAAAAAAAAAACTATAAAAGAATAAAAAATAAGTGTGTGGCATAATTAGTAATGTGCATGAAAGAATGAAGTATAGGCATTGAAGTGAAAACCGACGTCTTATCATAGACATTGAGAAAGTGAATGAAATGATTGTTAAGTAAAAGATGGGTTTGGCCCAAATAAAAAGTAATGAAAAAAGAGAATAAATAAAAATATAACGAGGGAAATAAAAAAAAAGAGAATAAATAAAAATATAATGAGAGAGATTGACATAGTTAGGCTTTGACCCATTTAGTAAAATTAAATAAAAAAAAAGCTTTGACAGTTTTTTTTTATGTTGGGTTATTGGTCCATTAAATTATTCTTTGCATTACAATATTACTATGTTTCACTATTTTTATTTGAGCTTACTTTAACATTCATTCTTATTTCACAATAAAAATATTGTTATAAATAAATTTTTGATTAAATTCTCACATGACCATTCTCGTTATGCATGACTTAATTTGAAAGGTTTTAATTTTGTTTTGATTATCAAAAGGTCGTACTTGTCTAATGATATCCAAAAGGAAATTGAATTTCTAAAAATAATAAAAAATATAAAATTTTCAAAATTAAAAAACATTCATTTTTGTTTTCTTTTAACTTGCTATTTTTGCTATTTTTTAAATGTCCCTGCTTTGATTATTTTATTTTTATTTTTCTGGAAATTTTAAATATTTTAAAAACCATATTTGTTATTGTTCATTTTGATTAAAGGTACTATCCTTGAATAGGCGTTGTGGGGTGCTAATATCTTCCCCACACGTAACCAATTCCCGAATCCATTCTTTGATTCGCAGATAAATATAAAAACAAGTTCTTTTATTTATTTTATTTTATGTGATTCAATTTGACTTGATTTGAATTTTAAAAGAAAATTTAAATCAATCCAAACAACTTGAGTAACCCATAAATCTACCTCTTATAAACTTAACAACATGTGCATACATATGTACAATCACTAGTAGAAAAAAGATATTTAATCGCGGTTGTATAAGGCTTACAAGCGCGGTTGTACAACCGCGTTTGATTCAGCCGCGATAAAAAGTACTGAAGATACAAACGCGGTTGTACAACCGCGATGGAAAGTATAACATAGCACCACGGTTCTCTAGAAACCGCGTTGAAAAATGGCAAAGAAGGTCCAAAAATATACAGCAACTGGCACATACCAACGCAGTTGTAGAAGGAACCGCGCTGGTATGTGCCAGTTTTTTTTTTTTTAAATGGTAGCAGCTATTCGCTGTTGCCCAATGCCAAATTGCTACCAAAACTAAAATTCAGATTTCCAATTCAACACATACTCAATTCAAAATTCAAAATCTAATATCTCAAATACAACACAAACTAAATTCAAATTTCAAGTTTCTACAAACACAAGAATTCTAAGTAATGACACAAACATTATAAACATAAAGTAGAAAGTTGTTACAATAAACTTAGACAAATATTACTATACATTATACTAGAAAGTTATTACAATATACTACAACTTACTCCAAGTTTACTATAAGATTTCATTTATCTTCTCAATGAAGTAAGTTGTCCATTCTGTCCGAATATCTTCCATGTACTTGTGTTCAATTGGATCTGTATCTATAAACATTTGAAATAAAATAATTATGTTAGATATTATCAACATATGCTCATCATAATTTTATCTATTTTGAACACTTTCATACATGTTCCTAAGAGTCGGTGATATGGGCTTGGACTATGGTCTTCATCCAATGCATGACGTAGTAGCCACATTCGCAACTTCCTTTTTGTTTGTTACACTACAATTTCATCAAAGTGAATTCATTAAACAAGTCTACAACGAATTTAATAGGTTCAATTAAGAATAAAAATACCCTAGGCTGCACCCAACGTAGGGTATGTGGTGAGGATATAGATCTACCGCCAAGTACATTAATAACATTAATTGCACTAAAATCAAAGATGATTATTAATAACTTGCATATTATACAAACAATATCAATATTTTATAAGGTAAATTAAATCGTACCCTTGTACCACTTGTTTGATGTCATTACTTGGCTTCTTATGCAATGAACAGAACCAGATCACAGTTTTATCCGCAGGACAAACAACCATTAGTTGCTAGTGGCTCCTAAAATAATGAATCCATTATTGATGTTCTCAAAATTACTTGAAATAAAAAATATCAAGATTAGTAACTTAGATTGAATAATTGGGGCAAAATAAATGGTCTTTCTGGATTCTCTAATCCAATTCTGTATATAATTTTGGCATTCCAACTTCTTATTTCCAGTCATTTGTATACTTTGTGGCTCAAGAAATCCATAGATATCAGAATATCTTGAGTTATGAGCTAATTTGTTTATGTACCTGCATTGTTAATATATTTAATATCAGTAAAAACATATTAAGAAATGTAAAAATGTGTAACTCTAAAATATACTTACATCATCTATAACTGAATAACTATAATGTTTAACATTTGGGATCCCATGGCGATTTCCATTATATCATTCATGTATACGTGTAGTGGCATACCACCATTGTTTACACCAAATACTCTATCATCCCACGAAATTGGACCAGGTGAATTATACATGATGTGGGAAAGCCTAAACAACTCCTGAATTGGATTCACAGATGTCTGTTGCTGTTGGTATGGCTGCGGGTCAGGACTTGGTGATTTCTATTTACTCCCAGTGTCCTATATAACAAAACTAAATGTATTAATTTAAACAAAATTAAGTGTTAATTTAAATAACATGAAGATAAATGATGACAATCATACCTTATGTTTTTTAGAAATGACGTTTAGGAGATGTGTAGGCCATGCAATAAATGTACCGAGTGCCTGCCCCACAAATCTAATCTCTGATGTGGGCTCTGGCACCTCGGCATCGGGTCTGCAACTTTAACTTTTTCAACGACCACTCTACTTAAATCTTCTCTAAGTGACAATGTGTGGATCGTCAAACCTGTAGCATACACTCTCCCAATTGCTACCACACGAGGAGGATCTCCAGCAAACAACTTACAAAGATATGAAATATGTGTTTGTAGCTCATCCTCGTCCTCGTCCTCGTCATCATCAGCACAACTACCCTTTGTGCTAACGCTACCGCATGCTTCCTCTTGCTGCATAGGTACTGTTTCATCTTGCTGCATAGGATTGTGTTGTTGTGTCATGCACATGGATGACCTAACCTGCTTCATTTCTCGTCTAATTTCTTCTCTTATTTCTCTTTTTAAATCTTCTCTAATCTTAGCTAGTTGGTCTGGTGTGGCTGGTGTCTTAGAAGAGGAAGACTGGGAAGATGATCCAAAAAATTGTCTTACCCCTACACCAAACCTAGCAGTGCGGACACAACCAGGGTGTTCTGGGATACCAATAGCTTCTGTCAGTATATCTTGTCTTCCTTGACTCACAAAACTTCTCTGTGAGCTCTGTTGCACCAAGTCATCCTATGAAAAATAATAGAATAAAGGTCATCGATTAAATACTAAAAATGAAAACATTACATGATACTCAATTTAATCACATTAACTCACAATCTGATAGGCAATCTCTTCAGACTGTGTAGATGTCATCTGCCCTCTTGGTTTAGTCCTAGCCAACTTCCATTTCTCATGTCAACTAGGAGGGGATGGAGGAGAAAAAACATCTTCTGAAGTTGATGATTTTGCCTTTTCTTCCATTATCTTCCTTTCTAATAAATCATAACCCCCCTAGACAATCGGTGGGGGGTGACATTCTTATTCGCAATGTCTTGCGCTTTCTTTCTATTCTACAAAATACAAAATTTACCTTTGTCACATTGATATTATATAATTAATTGGGCCTGGATAAAAAAAATCAAACCTGCCAAGAGGGATCCTCTCTAATTTGGACAAATTGACTCCAAGTGTCTTCATCAATTCCATATTTTTGACAAGGTGACTGTCCTTTGCGTTTTCCATATACGTATGTAGTCGTCAAAACCGCCTTGAATGACCTCCATTTTTCCCCAATGGATGACATAATCTTCTTCCTAATTAAGCTGGAGCTTTCAAACTCAAAGCTTGTCTGCAAAAATAAATAAATAAGTCATAAAGCAAAGAAAAAAATAATTCATAATGTAATTATTATATCGTAGAAATTTGTTACTTACACAAAGGTCCTGCCAAATCCGATCTTTTTCTTCTTTAGTCACATGATCCCAGTCATGTACTAAAATAGATATTTTTGATCGTGCTAAAACACCTAAATAACTACCAAACTTTGCACCATTTGGGCCTAAAGCCCTACCACTCTGAGGATCTATATCAACTGGGATTTTGATACCACTAAGACGATTAATGGCAATAGCTTTCAAGCGTGTAGCTTCTCTAGTCTTCTTTGAAGAATCAGCCATTACCTGAAATTGAAATAAAACATGCTTAATATATAACATCAACAATAACAACATCAAATGTTAATATTATGGAAATGTTAATAATAACTCATAAAAAAATAAACATTACTTATTTTTGTATTATGCAATGTCTAACATCTAACTTGGACCAATATGGAAGTTTAAAGAAGATCGGTTTCTTCTTCTATATGTTTTTCACCCCACTATGCTTGACAATTTTCCCATAAGCCACTTCAATATGGCTCACTCGATTATAAACTCCATCACCAGTTAAGGGTGAATGTGCAGTTTTGTCTTCCTGACAGCCATTAAAAGCTTTTTTCAACCTGGGATAAGGATGATTACGTTTCAAAAACTTTCGATGGCCAATGTAACATGTCTTCCTCCCATATTTTAGCTGATGGTAACTCGTGTTCTCTTCACATATTGGGCAAGCATGATGTCCTTTGACACTATAACCACTAAGATTTCCATACGCTGAAAAATCATTAATAGTCCATAGTAACAATGCTCGCAAATTGAAATTGACCTTTTCATATGCATCAAAAACCTAAACGCCTTCATCCCATAACAACCTCAAATATTCTATCAAAGGACTTAGATAAACATCTATGTCATTTCTAGGTTGCCTTGGTCCTGATATCATCATAGACAACATCATATACTTTCTCTTCATGCACAACCAATACGGCAAATTATAAATAATTAGCAAAACAGGCCATGAACTATGTTTGCTACTTAAGTTACCGTATGGATTCATACCATCTGTTGCAAGACCAAGTCTGAGATTTCTTGGATCTCTTCCAAACTCAGGACACAAAGAGTCAATTTTCTTCCATTGTGGTGAATCGGCAGCATGTCGTAACAACCCATCACATTTTCTTCCATTTGCATGCCATGTCAAGTTCTTTGCATCATTAACATTGGCAAAAAAATGTCTTAATCGTGGTATGAATGGAAGATACCACAATACTTTTGCTGGATGACCTTTTTTCATGTCATCATCATCACCGTCATTATCCTTTACTTTGTATCTTGAAACTCCACATCTAGGACACTTATTCAATCCTTCAAACTCTTTTCTGTACAATATGCAATCATTGGGACAAGCATGTATTTTTCGGTACTCCATACCCATTTGACACAAGATCTTCTTCGCCTCATAGTGACTGGTTGGCAATGTATTACCTTCTAGAAGTATTTGATGAAACAATTCTAACAATTCGGTGAAACTTTTATCAGTCCATCCATTTCTTGCCTTAATATTAAATAATCGCAATACTTTTGACAGGCAGGAAAAAGTAGAACAACCGGGATACAATTCTGTGACTGAATTATCTTTCAATGAATCATACACATGTGCTTGGTGGAAACTATCTTCTCCAATATCACGAATCGTGTCTTCCATGCAATCCTCAGAATATACATTAGAATATTCACATTCAGTTGTAGATTTGCTAGAATATTGCTCCAAAACTTCACCATGCCAAGTCCATATTGTACAACTCTTCAAGAAACCATCACACAAAACATGCTCTCATATCAACTCAATATCTTGTCTTATCACATTTACACAATTCACACACGGACAATAGTATTTGTTATTTACTCCTATTCCATTCCTCTTAGCAAATTGTAAAAACTCTTCAACACCATTCTCATACTCATCACTGATCCGACTTGCAGTTATCCAACTTTGATTCATGACTACGTTTACAAAAAGGTCATCTTACATGTTAAACAAAACACAAATGAAACTTAAAATTGTCGGAGATCAAACATCCCCGGACTCAATACCAACACTAAACATAAATATTATAGAAAACATAAAATGTCGGGGATCAAACATCCCCGGACTCAATACCAACAAGTCATGATAAACATAAATATTACAGAAAATATAAAATGTCAGGGATCGAACATCCCCGAATTCAATACCAACACGTCATGATAAACATAAATATTACAGAAAACATAAAATGTCGGGGATCGAACATCCCCAGACTCAATACCAACACGATACAATCCTAGTGAGATACTCTAGTCTCTCTAACATCATCATAGTAAGTTAATTAAATACAACCATTGAGAATTTGACAAGAAATAAACAAACCTGAAAAGTAGAGACAATGGCAACAACAGCACGATACAATGGCAACAGAGATCGAGAAGCGTGTGGACGACTATGGCAAATACCTCAAAATATAAAATTAAGTTAAACAGACAAAATTGAATAAGTGTAGAAAATTATGATACATTTGTATAGCTACTACTTTTATTATAATACACACTAAATTATACTATATAAATTAATACAAACTTCAATTCATAAGCACATTTAAGGGTCACCAACCTGACTTGAGACTTTCTTTCTAACACTCTTTCTCGGATGAAAATTTTATGCCACCCAAATTGCCAAACTTTCAATAAAAAAGGCTAAAAATTCTTGCTACAGAAAAAGTTCAAAGTTAACCAAGCATGGAGTTTGTGTAAATCAATATTATCAAAAAAATGTGTGACTATATATGTTCTGCTTACCATCTACTTAACAATGTATTTCGGTTTAACAATGGAAAAACAAGAATGAGGCAGTATTTCAGTTTAACAATGGAAAAACAAGAATGATGTAGAAGGAATGACATACCTGAGTGGTGGTGGTGGTTGTGGCGACCAAGGAACCAAAACGTATTTGTGGTGGCGGTGGTTGCGGCAAACGTGAGAGACCACGAGAGAGGCAATGGAATGGCGAGAATGAGAGAGGAATGACGAGAATGTGAGAGGAACTGAGAGGGACTGAGAGACGAGAGGTGGAGAGAAACAGAGACGTGCAAGTGAGAACGAAAGGCGAAAAAACCCTATAAACAGGGGATACGAGCGCGGTTGTTAAGGGGAACCGCACTCGTATCCCACATACAAACACGGTTGTTTAAGCAACCGCGTTTGTATGTGCTGCAAATTAATTTTTAAATTAATTTGCAGATACCAACGCGGTTTTTTAGACAACCGCGTTGGTATCTCCCTGTTATTTTTCATTTTCAACCATACCATCGCGGTTCTCGCTCTAACCACGTTGGTATGGTTGCACTTAATTTCAAAAATGCCACTGCGTTATTTTTAATTGCGGTTATTTTTTAACTGCGATAATATCCCGCCTTGAAATGTGTTTTTTCTACTAGTGAATATTGTATAAAATTCAAGACATAAATATAAAAAAAAATGAGTTCTTTTATTTTCTTTCCATTAAACAATGTTTTATTTTATTTCAGCATTTTTCTCCTCCATAATTAATAATATAACATTTAATTTATTAGGACTACTTTTCTTTCACCTTATTCAGATCAGTGGCAGCTTAAGAGTTTAGGGGGCCTAAAGCAAATTAAAAAATTGAGGTCTTTTTTAAATTAATAAAATAATTAAAATTATGATATATTTATCTAAATTTTATTTTTCGAGACTAAGTTAAAAAGTTAAGACTTGATTGTCAAAACAATGAACTTGTAGTATCTTCTCTTGAAATCTCAAGTCTCCTACTACCTTTCGATAGGTCATTTAGTAAGTCTTATATTATTTTTACTTAATATTGATACACTCAAAAGAAGCAAAAGTGAACACAAACTCCGATTTCTCAATCTACCGCTACTCCAAATAAAGATTCACACATAAATGCACAATGTAGAAAGTTCTAAAAATATTATTAATTAAATAATATTTATAGTACCAATATAAACTTAAAATCACTAAAAAATATTTATAGTACCAATGTAAACTTAAAGTTAATTAAGATAGCTTAAATTTTCAATTAAAAATTAATTTTTAGTGTAATTTTTAAAACTAAATATTTTTTTTATTTTATAATAATGTATTAGTATTAACATTTTTTTGAGATCTTTGAAACTTTGAGGCCTAAACCGGTTTTTTTTATCTGTTTGGACCTTGAGTCAGCCTTGATTCGAATATTAAACATATTTTTACTCCTTTACTAGTAACTAAATTAGACACATTATATTTTCTATTAGCATACACGAATATTGTATAAGAATAGAATAATAGACAATATTAATATCTAAACAACTAATTTTTATTTGGAGTGGTTCCAAATTTTTAAATCATAAACCGAGGTTAAACACTTGAAAAAAAAAATCCAAATCAATCCAAAACATTTGGGTTTTAATTGATTATACTTTTTCTTTGGATTTTCATTTTTTTTATTGATTTTTGGTTCTAAACACCAATAATGTTTGCACAAAGATTAATGTGCATGAATTTTTTTATTAGTTAGTTTAGAATAATGTAGATAAGATATCAACCAGTCAAACTCGAAATAATAACTTAATTAATAACTTGAAATAAAATTAAATAATATTGGGAAATAAAAAATAACATTTAAGGAATAATAAAGTGATCATTAATAATTTATTATTAATTTTAAAAATTTTGACAATAATTTTTATATTTTCAATTCTTTTTTATTGATTTGGTTCTAAACAACCATAATGTTCACACATATATTAATTGTTGAATCACACAGATATTAATGTGCATGAACATTTTCTTTTAGTTTATAATAACCCAAATCAAATATCAAAACGACTCAAACTCTAATGAATAATGACTTAATTAATAACTTGAAATAAAATAAAATAGTTTTGGGAAATAAAAAAAGATTAATGATTTAAGGAATAAGAAAGTGATCAATTAATGATTTATTAATAAATTTAAAAGTGATCATTAATGATTTATTAATAAATTTAAAAATTAATTAATTAATGATATGAAATAATTAATGTTTATTTTAAATTAAATACTTAAAAATTAGAGTGTATAACGACTTTTTATTAAGAGATTATATTTGATCGGTGTGATATATAAAGTGGTTATGACTAGTTTTGTTTTGTTGAATTTAGTTAATTTGGTCTACTCTTATTTTAAATCAATTTGTAATGATAAATGATGAGATGTTTGTAATAGAGGGTGAGATGAACAAGATCTTAAGTATTGTCAACAAGACTTTTTATTCTAAAAAAAAAAATCTTTCTTGGTAAACTTATTAATAATGCTTCTAATGTAAGTATACTTTTAGTTTTATCCTATACTTATATA
>Ga0209700_103304_pt1 | contig 31122 bp, 14 predicted proteins | sample SiratroredBW_FD_187528 | JGI IMG/M metagenome (GOLD analysis project Ga0209700, IMG submission 187528) | Root nodule microbial communities of legume samples collected from California, USA - Siratro red BW (SPAdes) (version 2) | ecosystem: Host-associated > Plants > Roots > Nodule | place: USA...
TTTTTTTTTTTTAAAAATTGTATTATACAGTTACTTTATTTTTTAACACTAAGTAAAAATCTAAAATATCTACATATATTTTAAATTGTTTTTGGAAAAAATTTAAAAGTTATGGATATGAGCTTATAAATTTTTCACTTTATGTAGAAACAAAATAAAATATATATATATATATATATATATATATATATATATATTATAATAAAAAAAATATAGTTTTAAGACAAGAATTAACCACAATACAAAGTATTAAGTTAGATTATGATAACTAAATGGAATATAAAATGATTTATCAAGAATTAGTTAGTAAAGTCTTTTTTTTGCACCTTGGAGTTTTTAATTCATATTAAACCTATAATTGTATCTTATTATTGAAGGTTATTAATATAAAGTTCAACAATTTTTAATTAATATATAATAATATAAAATACTGTTTTGAGCTATATCATTTACTTCTATAAGTTATTAAAAAAAAACACTAATAGACTTCTATTGAAGTTGATAAAATATTCACACACATTAATAAAAAAGATTTTTACTATGACTCATATATAAAGTATAATTGAATAATATATTATATTACATCCATAATATTTTTTATAATTTTTGTTTATTGTTAGTTTCAACTAATTGTTTTATCTCAATGGTCTAATTTTAGATAGTGTAATTTTTATAGACAAAGACAATCTAGATAAACATGATTTTAATGGTAATAAATAAAGAATGTATAGTTTTGGTGAACTCATATATCTTTATTTTAAATATGTTGATAAAAAAGAACTGTAAGATCAGTAAGATCAATATGTGATAAGAAGTTCAAATCTTGTTTAGTCACCATGTCGTCTTTCTTTATAAATTTCCTAAACGATGTTATTTAGAAGATCAATATAAGATTAGAGGCTTAATACATAACTTTATAACAAGATACAAATTCAGTTTAAATTTGTCATATTGTAATGGAGAGGCCAACAACATGTTGACTCACGGATTATGACACAATAGACCAACTTCTTGCAGTTTTATGCTAAAATTGGTGTTGTTAGTAAAAAGAAAGAATGTTTAAAACTAAAGATAATTTGAAGCATAGTATATTGAGTGTAGCAGAGATCATTATCAACTTAAAGGCTACCAAACCTTGCTAAAAGTCTGATACACAAATGAAGATCTACACAATAGTCATAATTGTCTCATACAAGCAGCCTATAAACAGAAAACTCATCATGCAGAACCAACTAATGATTCCACATAAAATATTTGTGTACTTTGCATATGCTACTACTTAAAATTTTCTGAGTTCTAGTGATAAAACATCTTGTAAATGATATAGAGAAAGTATTATATATATATATATATAACATTCACTCTGTCAAGCTATCTCTTAATAAGGAACATTTATTTCTATATCATATCTTTTAAAAGTAGTTATCCTTTATCCTAAACAACTCTTTTGTTATAGTTAAAAGTCAAAGTCAAGAAATACTTGAAAAAAATCAAAAGTGAGAGAATTAAAATAATAGTTGTATTCTTTATCTTAGGGGATATTCACGAAAACGTAGTGTACTCATTTTAAACCGCTTGTAAATGACGATGACGATATGAAATCGTAACTCTAAATCGAACACAAACACAACAGGTAAGTCAAAACCCTAATTCGATATACTAAGCGCAACCACCCATGTGAGTAGATGGTTTTGTGCTTTTCTTTCACACTCATTCACTCAACCTTAAATTTGTGAGTCTGTACTCAGTCTACCAAGTTTGCTAAAATACGAGTCTGCATATGAGTTTACTCGTCACCCATTACTAGACTCTTAAACTTAGACGGGTTGACGGGTTAATCTTAGAATTTGATAATCATGAGCACAAATAATAAAAATTGATTGTTTAGAATAGTTTTTATAAGGTAAGTTGAATGTGGAAGATGTTATGAACATCAAATTGAAAAATGTTACATTTTCCTTAATTTTGGAAGAGGATAATATATTTCTTGTTATAATTTACAAAAACACAAATAAAGAAAGCAGTTGCATAATTTACCGAAACACAAATAAAAAATGCAGTGTGGATTATGATATTTGTAAAAGTCTAGAATTAAACAACTTTAACTTCAACTTTATAAAGAATCAGGGGCATAATTAAAATAGAAGTAAAATAAGTTTTTAAAAAGTTATATGATAATGGAACAATATCTAATTCATTATTTACACTTATTCGATAACCCTCGTAATATATACTTATATTCTTAGGATACATGTATAAAATTATCTAAAAAATATTGTCAATCAGGTTGTAAAGTATTTTTATCTAAAATTGTCATTAGGTTATAAAGTATTTTATCTAAAGTTCTCATCCATAGAAGAAAGAAACATGTTAGACAATCTTAATTACAACTACGAAAAAGTATATGATAATGTCTTAATTACAATTACAAAAAAGTATATGATTTTGTTAGATGAAATTTTGTGTACTATACGATGAAAAGCTAGATTTAACAATAGTTAAATTAATTGAATTAAGAAATATTTGAAATTAACCACCACATCAATCTAGTAGTTTAGTAAATAAGTTGTATCAATCTTAATTAATAGCAGTCTAACAAATAAGTTTAAAACTATTTAAGAGACTGAGATAAAGAGATTTATTAATTTTATTTGTTTTTAGTTATGATTGAAGGTTTAGGGGTTAATAAAGCAAACAACCACAACAATATTCTTAAAAAAAGGTAAAAGTGGACTGTAACGAAATATTAGTTAATATCTTACAATTTATAAATAATGTAATAATTTTTTGTTAAGTTAAAATTGAGAGTATAGTTATCATTAAAAGCATCTTTAGATGTGTGGAACTAACTTCAAAGGTGGATTTTGAATTTTCACAAGAGTATGTTTTGTTAGGAAGAATAATTCTGTGCATTTTTGTACAGTTAGGCTTGATATCATATATTAGTTAGAATGTCCTAAATGCTCCTTTTATATACTATAGTTTTAGTTTCTCGCTACTTAGATTCAAATTTTAAAGAAATTTTCAAAATATAAATATTAACACCTAATTTTAAATTGTATAATTTCAAATTTAATCTATCATTATTCTTTTAACAATTTAGCTTATAAATATAATCAAAGATTAAGAAGTCAAAATACTATTAATAACCATAATTCAAACTTGAGATATAAAAAATACTAAAACAGAGATGAAAAATTACTCACAAATTTATATATATTAGATGTTATCATAAAAAAAAAAAAAAAATTTCTATCTGTTTGTCTGTGCTCAGTTCTCCCAATTTTAATTTTCACAAAGAGATCACTGTACCAATTCTAATCAATGCAACTGAAAACAAAGTTGCTTAAGTGATTATTCAATGCTATCTACTGTTTTCTTTCAATTTGTAATACTTCATCAGCTGCTTATCAATTACAGATTCAATTTTGAAAATCAAAGAGCATCAAATAAACACCAGTTGATATGCTTCAACCAATTTCCAATTCTTCAATTAAACTGAACAATTTAACTGTGTCCAATTTTCCACAGCAAGAGCAGATCAAACACATCAACTTCACTTGTGCTTCCTATAGTTCTGTTAGGTCTTCATGGGAGATACTCACAATACATTGTTGTTCAAGTAACTACTTTGATTTTACTTGCCAAAGAAATCACAATTTGGATACAAAATTTAGGAACTAGCTGGCAATGGATTGCACTTCTTTGAACTCATCGTCTGAACTCATTCAGACTGCTTCAGCAATGTCAAATCAATTCAAGTATTTGGAAAAAAGTGTTTTGACTTGAATTGAAAGACACCCACACAAGATGTTGATCAAAACCAACACCGAATCAACCATGCTTCAGTCACCGAAAGAAATTATTGCACCGTTAAATTGCGTGATGAACAACACAGCATCTGCATCAAAGTTGCTTCAACTGCTGTTGTCATTGCTTTCAAACATCTGCACCGTTCCAATTCCGATTGAATTTGATTGAACCGATTGCGCTGTGTTTGAATGAATTCTTCAGGTTTTTGGTTTGCCTGATACGCTGCTTCACCGCCCGAATAAATGCGTGTAACAATTGTTCACGTAACCAGATGCACCAAGCAAACCTCACCTAACAAAATCAATTCAACTTGCACCCTGTTTTCAAACCAAATCACATGAAAATTCAGCTAATCAACTATGCACAGAAAAGCTTTTCCGGTTCAATTCACTTTTCAAAAATTTATATGAATTTCTTTAATAAATGTCTTATTGTGCCACCCAAAATTTCTAATGTTGATATGTTACATAAATATAAATATAAGCTTTGATCACTAAATGATAGACCTTTAATCCATGCATTAGGGAGAAGAGTAATTCTCAACAATTTCTATCAAATAATTAACAAAATAAAGATTAGTAATAAAAATGTGGAGAGAAGAAACGTATATAATTATAAGAGTATTAAAAATTAAAAATTAATAATTCAAATATATAAGAATTAAAAATTATACTTAAGAGTTCATAAATAAATTCTCCCATAAATAAAAAAGGTCTTATTTATAAAATGAATAGTAAACTTTGATAAAAGTTATATATGTATATTTATACTATATACTAAGAATAGTAATCTAATAAGTTTTAATAACTTTTTTTCTTTGAGATCTTATTTCATGAAAGCACTTATAAGTTTCATTTCTTTTAACCTTTCCCATGAGCTATGATATTTGTGGACAGTTATAAAAGATTTAACTTTTTTTTTCTCAAATTTGATATTTTTAAACTTCTAACGTTAAATCCTTTGAAAAATGTTAAAGTATTATCAGCGAAGTTACTTAGATACTCAAATATTATACAACACATCTGTCTTACGTAGAGATCCTTCAACATAAGCGTGAAATTTATATACAAGCGTGAAATTTATATACAAGGTGGTCTGACAGCGGCCTGATAGTAGGTGTTCCGATAAGTTCAACAAACTTGTTAAGATAGGTTTTGATATCATATCAAAAGTAGACTTCAAGTCTAACTCAACTTTATAAAATCGGCTTGTAAGATGAGGTTTGCACCCACTTATAAACTATTAAAAGATCTCGTATCTAGTCGATCTGAGATCTCCAAAATATTACATAAAATATTAAATAAATACATAAAGCTTAAACAATTAGACAAAATATTAAATTACACAAAGTTTGAAAGATGCTACACATAATTTATGCAAAAGTATAAGCCATTAGACTAGATTGTGTGACAAGATATACTAAACCTAAAATAAAACTAAATGTATTATGAGTTTAAATGTTTAAACAAATAAAAGGTGTTACATAAAGATAAGATGAAGAGTAAAAATGTAAACATGAGTAATCATAAAACTCAATTTTAAATTTCTTTCTCTACTCCTTTATTAATGTTGAATCACACATTTCAAAATTATTCTTACACAACCAAATAACTTTTGGTTACTTAATATAATGAAAATAAACACGGTCAACAAACTTTAGTAAATCTTCAATTTTATTTCTTAAATATTTTCTCTCCTTAATATCTTTAAAATAGAAGTATATGTGAATAATCTATTCTAAAAATAAAATTTAAAATTAGTAATTTATTATAACAAAACATGTAAAATGTGAGATGGAGCATAGAAAAACACTTTAATTTATTTTAGGTATTGTAAAATTAGTCCTTAATATTGAAATTATTATATGATAGAGAGATCAAGAACATCTACCACTTCTATTTTATTACCTCACTTTTAACAATTTAATGTTTGTGATTTTTTTAATATATTTTTATTTAAAGGGGTTCTTTCAATTAGTACTTGTATTAATAATCATTTCCTCTTCAAATATAAGTTGAGATTTTAGTAGAACACATCATCATATAAAAAACACCACTTCTAATTTAATTTAAAACATTAAGATTTGTTGTTTGTGATTTTTTTTTCTTTCTTTATATGTCACTTAATTTATTTTATGTATATTCGGTATGAAATTTGAAATTCATACTTATATTCTTAACACTTAAATTTAAAACAATTATAAAGAAATAATTAACTTTGATAGTATATTCCCATCTCAAAAATTTGTTTACATTTTCTAAATTTAAAAAAATGACGTAATTAAGACAAAACGGGTGTTAAGTGGGGTGAGATCCTCCATTAAAGTTGAGCTGGATGGCATGGCATGCACAGAAGAAAGTGAAGAAAAAGGGTGATGAGTGAGAGTGGGATAAGATTTGCATCTTTTGGATATCCTTATCAAGAAGGGTCTACCATTTTCGACCTTTAGCTCCAGTGCCTCCATCAAGTACCAATTCTTTTTCATTCTCCTTCTTCCCATCTACCATCCATCACTATAATTGTACCATGTGTTTCCCACTAGATACATTTTATGAAGCACTCCTATCAGAATTTATTTCATTTCAAGTGTGTATATATATATTAATTAGATGAAATATATTTTGTAAACATATTTATAGTTTTGTTATATATTGAAAATACTTTTAATATATTTATAGTTTTGTTATGTATTTATAGTTTTGTTATATATTGAAAATACTTTTACTATGTTTTATTTTTAGTTTATACTATTTTTTCCTAGTTGTAATAGATTGATCTTAGTATACGTAATTATTTTAATTTTATATTTTGAATTAATTTTATATTTATTTACTTTTTTTGTCATAAATTTTTTTAAATACTATTTTTTAGTTGACTCTAGTAGTGTATTCAACATTTTTAGGGTTTTGAAAATATATGGTTTGTTGAATTTGGAATCTTACGTTGAATTTGGAATCTTATGTTATTTTTTATATTTTTAAAAGTTAAGACAAATTTATTATTTTTTTGTATAAAATTTTAAAAATTTGTTTTTTTTTTTAATTTTAACCTTTGTAATGGAGCTTATTGTAATACCCTAGAAAATAGCTATAAATAAAAACTAACCTAGAATTAGAGATAGATAAGATGATACTTATTATTTTAACAGAAGAAATGTTTAAGTAAATAAACGATAGTTATTTACTTTTTATTTTTATAACAATCACCAACTCTCTCTTCCTCAAAAGATATTCTCTCTCTTAGATATTTTATCTCTCTAAGAAGATATTCTATTTTATTTTTATAAAAATTATCAACTCTGTTTTATTCTAATAAAAACCACCAATTATCTGAAAACAAAAATATTTTGTTTATAAAAAGTACCAACTCTTTCTCTCTCTTCCTTTTAAGAAAATATATATACAGTTTCTTTCTTATGAAAACCATAATCTCTCAAACAATTCCTCTTTAAAGTTTTCTACCTTCTCTCTAGATTTCTAGATTTGTGATCTCATAGTTATCAGATTGACAATCAGAAGACATCCCTAGATTCCTAGCGTTGAGTAGATCAAGAGTGTCTGATCAGATTCTTAAACAGAGTTAGGTTGCTTGGGATTTTAGGATTGTTGAGTATCTCTACTCTATAGAGGAAAGGGAAGCTAGTTTGACTGTTGTAATTATTTCTTTATTATATATAAATTGGATGAATTTGAATTGAATTGAGTGAATATTTATGTATGGTACGATGTAGTATCAATGTTTGTGAATGATGTGGTGTGTGATCGATACATAGTATCTTCAGGAAAGGAGATACCCGTGTTGAGATTATTAGGATGTGTATTGTTTGGGGATTCTAAAGAGGTATCCTGACTCTACTGGTACATTGGATTCGCATGGATGAAGATTACCAGTTAGTGAAGAGTCGAAGGAGGTTCATATGGTCTTGTCTGAGGTTTGAAATATGAGCCCGATCGGAACAGTTGGGTGGTATATGACAAGTGCCCACCTCTGAGTCTAACTCAATGCACGAGTGTCTTCCGGAAGTAGAGAGTCTAGTATCTTTGTTTGTGAGTATATATGATGTGAGATGAATTATGAAAATGAAAGATTGAATTGTTGTTGTTTTGTTGAGATAGAAATCCAATTTATGAATATATATATATATATATATATATATATTTTGAAAACTCTCTAGCTTGCCCTTTTTTGTGTGTTGTTTGTTTTGTTTTTAAAACTGTGATGATCGTATATATTACATGTGTGCGATGATCATGTATAATGATAGTGTATATTACAGGTGAATAGAGGATTTGACAGGTAGAGAAGCTTTATTTTATTTGTAATTTCTACGAAGATATGCTTATTAAATCTTGTTTGAAGAAGTATATTTTGAAATACATGGTGAATGTATGAATTTTTATATTCAAGTTTATTATATAATTTTTATGCAATAAAGTTATTATTATATAAAAAATATGGGATGTTGCACTTATAAACCTAATTATATATATATATGTAAAAATAATCATAGAGTTTATACATAGACTAAATGAACTCTAATTAGAGAGACAAAATTCATTTGTTTAATTTTTTTAATTTTAGAAATTGTATTTCCATTTTTTTTCTCAATTTCTAAATTATATATTTATCATCTCTCTTTTATGTTCTTCATTCTTCCTTTATAAAGGAAAACTAATTCTTTATAGAGGACTAATTCTTTAAATTTCGAATTGAATTTTGTATCTGTTTAATGTTTGGAGTTTTTTTTTCCTCTAATTTTATATTTAATTAATAGATCCCATTATGTCAAACTTGAATTTAATGAATTGGCCTTTTGTTTTCTTGTATTTTGTTTTCCATCTTTATTGGAATATTAAAAGTTAAATTATATATTTATATATATATATATATATATATATATATATATATATATATAATAGACTTAAGTGTGAAAATTTTGCAGACAATTTATATTGTTTGATTTTGAAAGTTAATGGAGTATCCACAATATGTACATTAATTTAGGTTAAGAGTTATAATATGCACATTAATTTAGACTAAGAGTTATAATTTGAAGTAAACAAAGAATGGAAAAATATTTTGAATATGTCTATAAATAAATTTGTAAATAATTCATTCTTCACTTGAATCTAAATTTCATCTCTCTAGAAATATAAATTCTCTCAACTCTCTCTAAGATTCTAAGTTGACAATTAATCTATTCTTTAAACATACTAGGAGACATACTAGGAGGAGACTACAGTAATAGATAAAAGTGTGTCTCTTTGATATTGCTAAGTTTTACTTTTTCTTTTTCTTATGACTATCATTTCTTTGTCATTCTTTTGGGTTTAAGGTGTTATATTACTTAAAGGTCTTATTTACCAAATCATATGATAATTATGATTTGATAAGGGGATATGATAGTTGTGTGGTGTTAAATCTTTGAAAGATTATTAACACACACAACTAATGACATTTATTTTATTTATGTTGATTTAGTGTGTTGAAATATGATATAATGAAGTAAAGTTATCTAAAATTATAATAACAATAATGGACATGCCTTTAATTGTATTGGGGTTTTGGATTTGTCTTTTTTTATTTTCAATTGAATCAAATGCAACTTGGTATGCAAAAATAGGTTGTTTTAGTTGTTTAAAATATGTTTGAGAGGATTAGATTTGGTTTGAATTGTTACATGACTGTGTTATATATTTTCCAATTTCACTTAAGTGTGGAGCCATTAATAGAATTCAAACCCTAAACATTGAACATTCTTACTTAAGCGAAAATAATCTTTGCTCAAGTCATGGCTTGTGGCTTGAATGAGAGAGATTCTAAAATAATTCTCTCTGTTTGTGGTATTCTCATCACTTAAGCAATGGAAAATCAAATTTCCAGATGAGAATCTAAAATTTCATGAAGTGTGCAACAAGTCATGTCACTTAAGGAACCAAGTGACAGTTAAGTGGGGAAAGAGTTAGTGTTCTCCTTTAGAGTTGGTCATTAAGGAGAGAAAAGAGCATTTGAACAACAGACTAGTCAAATCAAGCCTCTCTACTCTAGAGTCAATATGGTGTTAAAGTGATTAAGTCCCTTGAAAAAAATATTATTTCACTATTTGAAGATATATGTTGCTCAATTGATAGTCTCATTCAAACAACATGTATATGATGGGTTGATATATATGTTAATGATGTATATTTATATGAATATACTTGATTACTTGTATGTATGTTTATATTTATAAATTAAATAGGACACATCGATATGTAATGAGATGTTACATGATGAAGGTATATATACATGTTGGTGTATAATGTGTGGGTACTTGGAATGGTATCATGACCTATTATGATCTTAATACTAAATATATGAACTTATTAAGGAAATAAGATATTCTAACTTCATTGATAAAACTGCATAAACTAAGATATCAGGTGGTAAAATACTAAGTGAGTTTAATGCATCAACTTTTGTAGAGTGGGTGTAAAGGACAACCATAACATATAAGGGAATTAAATAGGATTCCAATATTATTTTATTTTTTATCTATAGGGTGTTAAATGATATGCATATAGATATATGTAATGAGATTTTATATAATGAATGGATATACACATTAGTGCATGATGTGTGAGTACTTGAAATGATGATATCATCTTGATGAGAAAGTAAAATAGATTCTTGCTTATGCTTAAGCTTTGTAGAGTAGGTATAATGAAATACCTGACATATGGAACATGTGATAGATCTTAATATTGTTCCTAATAGATTAGGTGTTAATCTTTAGTGGGAGATACTTAGAGAGTTTCAGTGTGACAAATTGTCCTTAATGGAGATAGATTTGAGAATTCTAATAGTCTTGAATTTGATGTAGTTTATTATTATAGTTTTAATTGATAATAATGTGGGATAGTGTGAATGATATATGCATATATGAATTAAATTATATATCATTAAGGAATAATTATTGCAATTGTCTCATCCTTTATCTTATATTATATGTTATAACAGTGTATATATTATAAAAGTATGTGATTGAGATCATCAATTTTTTTTTTTACTTTATATGTATATTTTGGAAACAATTTTCAAGTATAAAGTATAAATTTATATTAGATTTGATGTATAAATATAAACATATACAAGATCAATTAATATAAAATTTGTCCTGAGTGCTAAAAAACAATGTTTGAGTTTATCTATTATCTTGTTAATGTTTTCCAAATATATTAATCTTCACTTTGCTTTTGTATTTCAAATATTCTCATCACCTAAATACTTATGCATTAAGACTTAAACCTACAGTACTTTTAGTAGATTAAAAAATATCTCATATTACTTTGTCAAGAAAAGAATTATTTTTTCTAACATTTGTAGAACCTAACCTGTTAACTTGCTTAAGTTTTAGTACTTCTTTTATATTTTAATTTCTATTAGTCATGTCCTTATATAACTAACATCTCAATTTTAAAAACCAAAAATACTTTTACACTATAACTAGGTATGTGGTCAAATGGCAAGTAAAGGCAACATGCCTTCTTTCAATTTGTTAGGAGTGCTTAGATTTTTTTAATCAAATTACTTAAACACTGCTTTGTGACTTTCTCCAAAGTGGGTAACCTCTTCACCAAATAATATTCTATGCTAAATTCTCAAGAATTTGATATTAATAATTAGAGGATTTGATGTGGGATTAGATGTCACACCTTTCTCCTTCAACAGAAGATTTTTTTTTTTTTTTTTCAGAAAACCATTAGGTATAAATATGGGAGCATGAATTGAGCATAATTTGTCAAATTGAATCTTGAATAAAAAAAGTGACTTTATCTGTTCATCTGCCAAAAGAATCTTATTTATAATCACTCCAACTTTAGTTTATTTATTGATAATAACATTAATGTCAGTTTATGCATATTAATATTAAAATTATTTTTTAATAGAATAAATGTAAGAATAATAGCTTTCTATTATTCATAAAAGATAGTGTTAATAATATAGTCAGTAACACATTATTTTTATTATATAAAATATATTAAATACTTCAAAATTAAAAACAAAAATATTAAAAAATGTGTTATTAACATTCTCATTTACTAGTTGAAACACATGTGCATACATGTGCATCCACCTTTTATTATGATAATAAAAAATAATTTTTATCATAAATATTAAAATAAAAATTTGATTAAATTTTGTAAAAATATATGTTAATAACAAATTTCTCTGAAGAAAGAAAAGCAAATGAAGAAGATTTCTTACACATTAACAAAAAATAGAGCCTATTGTATGTTTAGGTTTATTTATTGGAAAAGTGTTAAATAAACCACAAAATTTTGTTATAATATATATATATATATATATATATATATATATATATATATATGATATAGAAAGATGACTTAAGTTATTTTGTAATAACAAATTATTAGTTTTCTTTTTAAACAATAATATATAAACATATTTTATGAGTAAACAATCATCTATAAAACATATTAATACAAACTTTATGGTTATAGATGTGGTCACTAAAGATTAATGTCCAAAAGGATTCATGAGGGGATTCATGAGCACACTAATTGTATGGGTATTATCTCTTTAAGTGATATATAATTTTAGTGGGAGTTTGTAATTCTAGATGTTTTTATGACTGACATATATAGCTCAAGTATGTTTCCATATAAATAAAGGTTAGGTATATTTAAACTCTAATTTTATTTTGGTTTGATCTTACTAAGATTTAAGGAGGATCTAATGAAATTAGGCATATTAGGATCCATTACATGAAAATTCCATGTTACACATCCTTATAATATCAATATATCATCCTACCTTGGTATGATTGTCAGACTCAATTGATGAAAGATACATTCATTTGTTAAAAAATATTTTATATATGAATAATTATATATTCAAGATATTAAGAATAATTACTACTATAACTTTTATGCCAAATTAAGAGTGATCAATTGGTATTAAAGTATTTTAGTTGTTAAGTACTTGAAAAGTTATGAAACCTTTAATATGTGATCAAAAGATAATTCTATCACCTAATAGGTAAATAGAAATACAAAAGGACACTCTCATTCGTATATAAATAGGTTAGGTCACCATATCACACTACATTCTTCTCTACTCTTACATCACATTATGAATGTGAGAATAGTAGAATATATAAGATGCTGGTCTGGAAGGCTAAACCACTGGGCTCTCTTATCATTATGAATTTATATGCTTCTACAACTTTTAGTTTTGATGATTAAATTCTAGATTATATTGATGATAATTTTTCACCAAAGGCCTAAGTTTAAGTTTAGTTTTAGATATCAACAAGAACATGTGGAAAAAAAATTGTGAATATTTGGATTGAAGCAAAGTGAGATTTGTTTTAAATGGAATTGGTTTTTGTTTGTAATCCACAAATGCTATAATTTTTTTTATAGCATATTATTTTTTTTAATATTAACACAAATAAAGAATAATTGTATTCACTATCCGTCTAGTAGGAGATATATGATGAGATATATAATTTTCTACCAAAAAGAATATGGAAAAAAAGGTTAAGTTGATAGATGTTAAAACTTTAAAAAGTTGTACAAATATTTATCCAATAAATTAAATCTCACAAGACAAAGTCCAAGTGAACAAACAAGAGACAAAATTATGCAACAAACTCAAATTAAGGTACTTTGAGTAAAAATATTAAGGTACTTTAAATAAAAATATAAAAATTCTTTGAATTCTACAAGTGCTCAACGACCTCTATTTACCTTGTTTACCTTCGTAGGCATATCATATCCTCTTATAAGTTTCATTCCTTTCCTTATGGATGTTGATAATTTAAAAGCTGATTGATTTTCCTTGCGGATTTAGACCTAGTAAACTACAAATCTTCATCCTTTGAAGTCAACCCAGATTGGTTTAGGATACCTTAGACAGACTACATTCTTCATCACGCCATTACCTCTAATAACACCAATTTCAATTAACCTGCAAAGCAATAACACAAACAATCCTTTTTTTAGGCAAACTCTAGAATTCCTCACAATAAAATTAGTACAACCAATTTCCGACAGAGACAGTATATAACCTTTGTTCCAAAAATAAATAAAAATATCTTTACTACATAGTCCAATGTTTGAGATAATACCATTACTATTTCACCAAGGAACCGAAAACAAGATTCTAAATATCTGCATGGGTTAGTAAAACTTACAAAACAAACATCCTCTGTCAATGAAAACTAAGCATTTGTACAAGAAAGGGTTTAGACATTGAAATAAGAAAATTTTACCTAAGGGTACTTATTTGTTATCCAAGTACATGCATTGACTTGAGCCATGCTAAAGATTTCTTTCATGCCAACCTTATTTTTGAAGATGACTTTATTTCTATGTAATCAAATACTCCAAACAATCCCTACCCATACAACACTCCAAACCTTGTTTTCCTTTGCATTCAAATGTAACAATACAAAGTAATTAAAATTTTGTTTAGTCAGGAAATATAGTGTTGTATATATTTCAACCTATGAATAATACATACCCCACACTCTCCTAATAATACTGAACATTAGAAAAAGATTAGCAAAATTTTTTCTCTTTGTCTTCACACAATGGACACAACCTACTAAATTGCACATCTCTACTATATAGGTTAAAGTAGAAGGAAATGCTTTAATTTTCCAAAAAGTATTACACAACTCTGTCTCCTCATCTAAGATCCCTTCATTCAAAATGTTATATGCAGACTTAACAATATAAACTTGGAGATCATTGACTTGTCAAATCCCTTAATCACAATCCTGACCATTTAAAAGATTATTATCTAACTCTACAAACATTTTATTAACTTGGTCTTCCTCCCACTGAAACCAGATTCTCCTTCCCTCCAGATTTCACTCCCAAATACTATCATTCCATCTCCCAACCTGACTCAAAGTAGCTTCCTTATTCAAGCTATTGACATAAAGTCTAGCATAAGAATCTTTATAAGAGCATTTTGTCCAACCCAAATATCATCCCAGAATTGAATCCTATCACCCCTACCTAACCTCCAAACTATATTCTTATCAAACCAAATACTTTTAAGATCTCTCCACCGTCTGGACTTTTGCCTATCATTTCCAAAATTATTTACGGATCTCCATGATCCATACTTTGATTCTAAAACTTGATCCGATAAACCTCTTTCCTCACATCCAAGTCTCCACTTTCACTTACTGACAAACGCATAAATGAATAATTTCAAGTCTTTAACTCTCATTCTCCCTTCTTCGTTTGCCTTACATAAAGTATCTCATTTAACCCATGGAATTTTTCTACTCTCATGCTCCCAACCCCACAAAAATTCTCTTTGGATCTTTTTTACCTCTTTGTACACAACATTTGACATTTAAAATAAAGATAGAGAGAATAGAGGTAGACCAGTAAGTACAGATTTAGTCGGTACAGACTTAGTCAGAGTGATTAGGCCAGACATCAAGATTCTCTTTCCTTTCCATTTGGCTAACCTTTTCCTAAACTTTCCTATCATATTTTGCAAAAAGAATGAATTTCAGTGTTTCCCTCCTACTAGGATCCCTAATTACATAAGAGAAATTCTCATGATGTCACAATTTAGGATCTCCGCAAACCTTTGTAGCAAGCATCCTTGTACCCCCACAGCCCCTATGTTACTTTTGTGAAAATTTACCTTAGTCCCGATGCAAATTCAAAAAAACGCAGATACCTTTTACAGTTAAGATATTCTTAATATCACTTTTACAAAAAAAAAAAAAAAAGTATCATTCACAAATTTACAACATATTTACTACCACCTGATTTTGACCCACTTTTATCCATTCTAAGATATGTTTTCTTTTTGTCTGTCTAACTAAACTTGACAAACCCTTCCCCACTATCAAGAACAAAAATAATGTTAAGGGGTCAACTTTTCAGTTAGGCTATCATTGACCAGAATTGAAATAGTTGACGACTCCATACAATCCCTAATACACTGAATTTACTCAACATAAAAATCAAGCCTTTGTAATGTTTAATACTTGAAATCACAATTGGTATGGGACAATCTGACCCAACAACCTTTGATAATTGAACTGAAAATTTACAAGAGAGCTTAAACTATTATGATGTTATTTTAGAACCTAATATCCTTAGAATGGTGGTTGAAGACGTTGATACTCATATTCCTATACTTAGTGAAGATTTGACATTAGTTAGAAAAGTTATATATACACTTGTTTTTCGACCTAGATATTTAATAAGAATTGTTTTGTACAATGTCCATATTTTCTTTTAAGTGCACAATCTAATTATTCATTTTTATGACATGTTTAAGATCTTCAATAGTCAAAGAACTTTACATCCAGTATTATTAGGTCTATTGGAATGTAAACAAGTTTAGGGTACATGACAGAAAATTTCCCTTTACCTTGCACTCACTAATGTTTCAGAAATAATAATGGGTAATTAGTATCTAAACATGGTTGCTTTTTAGGTTTGAACCATAAGTATGAATTAACTATTCATTTTCTTATTTAAATTACATTAGTAGTTATGGTTAACCTTGTTTTAGGATTTAAAATGAATTATCTCAGTAGCATTTAATGACTAATGTGTATGGTTTTTGAAATCACAATCCATACAAAATAGGAAAATAAAAAGAAAAAAAACTCAAATATGCAATAAGAATTGACTCCTACAGTCAAGTAGAGATGTTTAGTGACGGTTATTTAGATCAGAAAATCAATTGTTCATATTATTGCATTCAATTACTATTTTGATCAGCTTTAAATTATTGGTCTTTAACCACACTAATATTTGTTACTTTTTACTTCTCCGTAATGTTTTCAAGACTTGCAGTACATTATATGAGAAACACAAAAGTCAAGGCATCAATCCAAAGTAGATTATTATGAATGTAACTAATTCATATTCTCCATAGGATTTTAACTTTAATAGGTATATATTTTACATAATTAATTAACATAATATTCAATATTAAAAAATGTTAAAATTATGAAGATAATTTTTATTACTATGCAAAATTATATTCATAATTCAACTTATCTCACAGGTATTCAGAGACAATAAATTATATTACACAAGGACAAGATGTTAGAGATACGTAAAACATGTAGAACTTTTACAAACTTTTGTTTATTTCAAAGTTTTGAATAATATAATTATTTATTTATGTTCTAATGTTTGTTTATGAACGTTTGGAATTTTAAATTATACTAGTTTGAGATTGGTTTTGATTTTTTATATATTGGAAATTTCTCTGCAAACAGAAAATGAATTTAAAAAATTACTTTTTTCTACGAGGAAAACCGTAACCAACATAAAAGAATGTAACTTGGCCATGGGTTATGATCTTATAAATTGATTATTTAACTTCGATTATTTCTGTTACTGATTTTAAAAATTAAGTATTTCAATGAGTTATGCCCGTAATTAATGTTAAAATTACATTTTTTTTATATTAGTTTATAATCAACTTGTATTTTGAAAATTTTGAAATTGATTCCTAAACCCTTATGGAGTCTATTTGAATAAATAAATTGTTGACATCATTCAAAAATTAATCTAGAGGATGCACCTTCTTGTATATATACAGAGGTATAAGAAGCAATGATAAGCCATTAAGAATAATTGAATAGCACCATAAGCATCTCAATAACTGAATATGTAAGATGGAGTGATTTCAACTTGACATGGGACAAAAGCATTTTGTCAAAAAGAAAATTTGGAAGAATTTCTGAAAAGTTGAATTTAGGGACAAAGAAACTGAAATTTCATTACTAGTAACAAAAAGTGACATTAAGTGACATTTAGATTGAAGTCAAGGAAGGAAGACACCTATCAACAATAACCCAACACACGACTGGGGTTAACAACTGAACCTTCACTCTCAACCACAAACCATGGCTTTTGCATTGTTTACTTCTAACATTATTTTGAATTATTATCTACCAAAGTCTCAATTTTATTTATACAACAAAACTCAGATACAGTATTCCTTGATATTATTCTCTTATCAACATTGAAGTTCTATCCTAATAACTTAAATTAACAAAATAAAACTTCAACTCTCACATGAAAGAATAACATTGCAGTCATGTATCTAAGTCTTTTTGTGGGAAAGAACACGTGATTCATGAGTCCTTTTATTAGAGACAATGTTAGGAGTGATCATTCCCTCGGGGCCTGGTGTGTTCCTTGCATGGTTGAGAAGCAACTGTGAGATCTCCCAAGTGGTCGGCAAGTGAAACGGTCTTTCCTCGGAGAATCCAAAGTTCGGAACAGAATCTGTTTGACGGCGACGAACAAATCATCGTTGGTGCTGTCGGGAGGAGCCGCTGAACTGAACTGTTGGCAGAACCTCATGTGTCGTTTCAGAGCTTCGTCGGTTGTTATCATGATTTTCTCTCTCTCCCTCTCTTCTTTCACTGCCTCCGAACACAGCCCACAAATCCAACGCCCGCCGTACCTCTCCTTCACGCGCCCAATGTACGCCTGCGTGCAATCCTCAACCAACCCGCAGCAGCAGCACTTCACCGACGACACCGCCGCCTCCGCCGTTTCCGCCGCCATCTCCGCCGCCGGCAATGACTTTGTCTCTTTCAAAACCTTCGCCGCCATACCTACAAACCCATTAAATAACAATTACACGAACAATAATGTTTGGCATAGAGGAACAAAAGGGTACACGATTCTTGCATGGTATTTGCTTAATTTGTGGAATTGATAATAAATTTAAGATCTTTTTTTTTTTTTTTTTTTGAGGTACAGGGAAAAATCAGAAGGTGGAAGATGAATGGACAGATCTAGAAGAATGGTGTTGGTGTGAATTATCGCTCCTTCTCCCACTGGGTCTCTTCAACCTTCTCGCCGCCGAAAATCAAAAGCTCGAAAAGCTTATGGTACATCACAGACCCTTCACGGGCTCTCTTGGAGAAATTCCTGAAACCGAATCCAACACGAACACAAAATGGATAATTAAGTGGTTTTTTGGGTGATGGATCTGTATTTGGTCCACAGCATGTGCGAATGTTGTGTTTTGTGTGTGACGAGGATTGGATTGAGGCAGAAGGGTGTGGATGTGTGGATAGATATAGATGGTGAGATTGTGAGATGCGGATCTTTGTGTTGCTTTGCAATTTATTTATATTCAAAAGGGAAAAAATTTTCCAATCATTGGAGGGTTCGGTGGGATTGGAAATTACCATTTACCTGCCAATGTGGCAACTTTTTATGAATATTGTTTGTTTTTTATGGATTTTATTTACTTGGTCTAGTGTGATGTTACTTTCAGTTTGAAGAGATTTCTAGACTGTTCCTTCAGTTTAGAGTGGAAGGTTGAGATTATTTTTTGTGTAACTGATATACAAATTGGAGATTAATTTAGTTTTAAACAATATTTTTATTTTCTAAATTTGAAATGATAATTTAACTTGAAAGACTAAAATTACCTTTTTATTGTTTAAACTGTTTTAATCTTGTAGAACTGTAAATTTGAAAGCCTGAAAGGGTTTATTTAATTTAAAAGACGAAACCTATTTTTTAAAAAGGTAAGATATTAAATGTTTTTATTCAAAATTAAATTTTTTTCTCTCAAATGGAAACTGTATAAATTATGCCATTTATGAAACCACACTCTTAAAAATATTGCATTTAGAAGGAAAAAACAACGGAACTATTCTCAAATTGATTTCGTGGAAAACAAGAAAATAAATTTAAAACTGGAAAATATTGAATGAAATCTTTTGGGTATTTTTTAGGAGGGATTTTAGTTTAAGAGGATTTATTATTTTTTTGAAACAGAAACAATAATTATTAGAACGGGAGTTTGCCAAGTTTGAAATGCATATATTATTGGGACGATAGATTTCTGCTCAATACACAATAATTCAGTCAAGTAAGAGATATAAAATAAAATAAAATACGAAATAAGAATAAGATAAATAAAATTATTAAAAAGTGTCAGAAGTCATTATTATCTTATTTTAGCGATATAATTTCTACAACTTTAAATATGTTTTGGTAATCTACTATTCGTTAAGTTTAATTTTAATTCTGTATTTCTAAAATTGATTAATTAGTTCTAAAATTGAAAGTTTAATTATATGTATTACACTTAAATAAAAAGAAAAATTAACGTCACATATATAAATTTAGTTTTGTCATCAATTTTGTAACGATGAAAACTCTTCATTAAATATTATATTTTGGTATAGAAACAAAAAAGAATCACATGTTTTTAAAAAATAGAACACTAAATTTATCAATTTAAAAATAGAAGCCGGAAGATAATTTTCAAAAAATAATATATGAACGAAAAGTATATATTTCTCTAAATTTTATGTTATGGCTATTATAAAATAAAAAGTTTACTCTAAAAGTATATATTGTCTAAATAGTGAAACTAATAAAAGAAAATAAATTTTAATATAAAGCCTACATTTTCATGTAGTCTTATACTTGCATTCTTATCTGATCATGTACATAGTATAATCAATTCACAACATAACAAAAAATAAAGGATAAGCTAATGAAAATAAAATTTTATAATATACTCAATAATTTCAAAAAAAGCATAAACCATATTAATCATTCATAAAAAAAATTTAAAGTCTGACATATAAAGTTTTAATACCAAAAACATCATCCATATAAACCATACATGAATCTATTTTCAATCACAACTTTTTAGTTCATTTCAATCATGCATACTTCATTCACTTATATTAACTTCATTTCAGTCATATTGAATACAGAAAGATTTATATACAATCTCATTACCTTGATTTCTTAGAACAATTCAATCAACCATGTTACCTTGATTTTCTTTTAATCTCCAGTACATCTGTTTTATTTCAATCAAAATGGTTACATATGAACATCTATAGTCATCATACCATATCAATTCAATTCAATATTGAAGAGTATATATATATATATATATATATATATGTAACCATGGTACCTTATTTTCTTTCAATCCCCAGTACATTGGTTTCATTTAAACCAAAATGGTTACATATGGACATATAATTAATTCACAATTCAATCAATTGTTCTCATATGTTACTTTCTAACATCATTATAATCAGGTCAATTAATCACACCAAACTTATCCAAAGCTTAACAATCAGTCAGACCTACAAGAAAGACTTGAACACTGATAATTATATATTCAAGTCTTATATCCTAAAGTTCTATTTGAAAATAACTAACTAGTATAAACCCTTATCTTAGATGCCGAACTCCAAACTAGTCAATAATATTAATCCAATCTCTAAAAATCTAGAACAAATTGTTCAAACAAAACTAAATTTTAGTATACTCTTAGTAAGTTAAGAAAAATTAGTTTTTCAACTATCCTTACGGATAACAAAAACTTAAGAAGAAAGACAAAGAAAATTTTAGAAAAAATGAAAACTTACTTTTTTTTAAAAAATTTAATGGAATAGAAATGTAATAAATAATATATGAGAATAATTAGAGATTCTATTAAAGTACCTTAACAGATAATAAATAATAATTATTATGTGAAGATTATTAGTAATTATGTTAGAGTAATTATTCTATTATGATTCTGTAATCCATGTATTTCATATATAAAATAATTAAGGATTTGTAAGATTGAGTTAGACTTAAATTTTACTTCTTTGATAAAATAATCTCCTATTTCTCAACTACTGCATCCTGTGATTATATTTTAAAATAAATTAGGTATGAAGAAATAAAATTAAAGAGAAAAGAAAGCTTGGGACAGAGAGGCATGCGGGCGTGGGGTTCGTGCTTCTTCTCCTTGCATTCCCATTTCTCTTTTGTTTTCCACGGATATTACAAAAGGTATGTTGATGACGAGAAAAATTAAATGTAGGTTTAGCTTTTTATGATATCTTTATCTCCTCCTAAAATGAAAACATAAATATAAAAAAATTATATTTTTGGGCACAATTCATTTGTGTAGCTCTTGGATTTTTATGGCATCGTATTCAATCTGCCTTACGTTAGATTTAAGTCGATGTTCAATATTTTTCTATATTTTTATCTTTTTTATGATTTTTTCTTTATGATTAATCCCGTACTTTATGTTTTGCTTGTTAGAGATTGATGTTTTCTGTAAATAGAGTGTAATAATATATGGTAGAGTGAGTAATCATTCATTAACTAAAACTAACACAATCTATTAAATATATTAAAATATTTGAGTTGATTGGATTTTTTTTCCTAAACATCAATTTGTTTGTTACCTAAGACAATGATGTCTCGAATTTTACATTATTCGATGTTATTATAATCCTTATGCAGTTTTGGTATATTTAGGCATAATATTATATATTATTTTCTCTTAGGACTTGTTACTGTGTATTTTTAGTTATTAAAAGTTTGATTGGTCTGTGATTCAGTCTTAAGGTTATATAAATTATTTTTTTACGAATTCCGTTGTCTGAAATTTTCTTAAAGTTTATTTAGTTAAGAAAATTAGACTTTAGAGTTCTAAAAAATGTTTTAATTTAACAACCAATATATTTAAATAAATATAAATATTATTCATTTTTAGATTATATTAAAACTTTATAATATATTAAAATCGTATACTTATATATATATATATATATATATATATTAATTATTAACTATATATAAGATTATTGAAAAATAAATTTGTAGCTTGTTTAAAAGTTTTATTTTCGAAGTTTTTAAATAACTAATTTAATGTATATAATATACACTTAAATAATTTTTTGTTTTCGTTAACATAAAAGTTAATAATGATTTTTTTTTGCTTGAGACTTATTAGTAGAGTGTTGTCCAAAAAGACATTAGTATCATTTTGAAATTAACTTCAACTTTTTAAGATTAGTTATAAAGAATCCTCATCATGTATGGTTTTTTACGACATTTACACTGAAAATTTCTGAAACTGTAATTGTATATATATCATACTGATTATTTTTAAAATTTTATGTGATATTTATACATTTTCATCCTATTTCCTTTAGGAAAGATCAAAGTACAATGTAATGAGTAAAATGATATATTTTATAAATTTGTTTTTGATGAAATACATATAAGAAGAAAATACATTGAGTACAAGAAGTTTACAAAATACATATGCTTAAACAAGAAAGAAAGAATTACAATGAATCATTAAGACAAATTACATAAGTACATATGAATCTAACTTGTAATTAAGTTAATAAGATCTAGTATATATAGATTAGTTACAATAATAACTAACTACATAACAAAAATGAAAAGCCTAATTAACTAATAAAACAATTATCAACTATGAATGGACACTTTAAGCATACACATTTCATTAAAAGAAGTCCATTATACATTGTTGTTTACTAAAAACAGACAATCCTCATCAAACGATGTTCATCAAATGGACCAACCATCAATGCTCTAAAGTGTATTTGGCGACCCCTATAAAAAAATATAAATAGGCAAGCATATATAACCTAAATTAAAATTGATATTAAAATTTAGAACAAACTTGGTTTTCCTTACTTTGAGTTTTTTACACTAAATTATCTAGATGTTGAAAAGAATGATAAGTAAAACATCATGATAGCTTTTTTATCATCTCAAATTTCAAATCATAACCATCAGACGCCTTAAAATCAAGCTTAAAGTTAAAATTCCCTACAACCCGCAAATCTCAAGCCAAGTATGGTTTATATGGGAAAATAATTAGAAAATGAAAGAGTCGAAAGAAAAAGGAGATTACCTAAAGACAATTCTTACTATGGATTCTCTACCTATCTCTTGATTTAACTTGAAAATAAAATACTCTAAAAGGAAAGGGAAGGAGGATTTAGGTTCTAAGGTTTTGGAGAAAGAAGAAGATAGTTAATTTGGTGCAATTATAAAAGACTTTTGAAATTACTATTTGCACCCATCACTTTGCCAAACTCGCCTCTTTTCTATTTTCTTAGAATTGTTTATACATTTTTACACCATTTATAAATACTACTATCACTTCTAAACTTAAACATAACTATCATCCTCTAATTAAATTTAAAACTAACTCACATACATCTCATGCATAATCAAATAAATTAGAGCTTAAACATAAACATAAATTTAACTTTAATTTTCCCTTTTCAATATTTTTCACACAGTTTATATTTGTGAAAAATGAGTTCTTAAATATATTTTACATATCTTAATTTGCTTATTAGAATAAACTAAAATTTGCTTAATCTGAAATAAGCATATTTAGATTATATAACACGTAAAAACATAATTATGGTTATTTTATTAAAAGAACTCTTAGAAAAACTAACTCACGTCACATCACTAGTAGGTATATCACTTGAGGTCATTACACAACCTTTCTCCCAACACAACACATACGCAGTTAAGGAATGTCATATAATACTAAGGATAAAAAATTATAATGTTTTCTTTAGCGAGATTAAAAGTAAAAAAGATTTCAAGACCAAAATCAAAATGTATTCATTTTGCAGGAACTAAAAATATATTTAAGTCTTATAACAATAATTATGTTTGGCATATGGTAATTTCGTTAGTTTTTAGTTATGCTCAATTAAGTTAGCTTCTAGTTTTCTTTATCAACTGAAAAGCTTATATGACTATTACTAGTGTTAAGTGAACACTTTTTCTTAGTAGCTTGTAGCATTTTCTAACGCTGCTGGAAATAGGATTTTCCAATATTATGTTTGGCAAAACTATTTAGAAGCCGAAAAATTAACTAATAATTGAAAGTTGTTAGTTAAACTAGTTTATATAAGTGTTTGGCAAAATTATTAGTTAAAGTAGCTGATAAATATAAATAATAGAATTAAACACGTTTTTATAATTTTTTATTGTAAAAATATATTTTGAGGGTATTTTTAATTTTATTTTTAATAATTTTTAAATTATTATATTTTTTTTTTCATTTTTTATGTCTTCTTCTTAAAATATTAAGCTTTTATTAAACACATCCACAGGAGCATAAAGGCATTTACATATGCAGATTACACATACACCCACATGTCCACACACATGTATTCTTAGGATATTAACCTAAAATTTGAAGTTTCCAAAATACATATATAAAGTCTCACCATCCTAAAAATATAATAAATCATACTTGTAATTTTGTCTAAGAATGTTTCTTTCTATCTACAACACTTTTTTAATATATTTTAATTTTGTACTAAGTCGAAACATAATTGTAACACAACACAATATTAACATGAACTAATCTTCAAACATTTAAGTCTCATGTCTTATGATATGATATCATTAGAATATATATATTATTAACATTATTACAACATTCTTAATCTATGAGAATAACATAATTAGATACATTTTTATTTCATATATTTATAATAACAAATTACACCCCATTTATAACAATCTTCAATTGTATCTCTTATAATATTAAGATAATTTTCACACTCAATATCTTTCAAAAAATCGTATTAAATATGTCATATTAAATATTAATACCTGAACCATCCAAATACTATTAGTAATCCAACTTCAATTTATGTTAGGAAAGTTCTATGAACATGTTTCAAAAAGCTTAATTCAATATTATTATCCAACTTCTCATTGTAAAATCTTTTAATTTATATGATTTAGATTATTAGTGAATCCAAATATATATTTTTCTTGACGAGTTCTTGTATTTAACAACATACACACCATCATGTAAATCTATTCATTATAATCTTATATAATTTCTCCAAACATAAAAAAAGAAAATAAATATAATAAAATATAGATGAAATAAAATTTTCTTTTAAATACTTTGATGAAACAATCTACTTTATCTCTTTAATGATATAATATGTATGTTAAAAAAAATCAATAATCTAATAATGTTAGGAAAAGGGTAAAGTATTTATATGTTTTCAGGAAGAAAATTTTATAAATGAAGAATAAATTGTTTTCAATTTATTTATAAATATTTTTTAAAATATACTTTTAATTATTTATTTATTTTAAAATCATGTCTCTTATTGAAGATAAAATCTTATCTAAACTCAAAATAATTTTTCTAGTAATTTTTAAAAGATATTTTCATTATTTATGTACTTTAAAATCATTTTTTTCTTAAATATACTTAATCTTAAAAAAGAAAAAAAAAACTAACATTCAGCTGTAGTTGCCTCCCATATTATTTGTACTTTTAAATTGTCGAGATAATTTTTGAACCTTTTGAAAATGAAAATAATTAATCTTTTATTATATCTAAATTTATCTTTTACTGATAACTTTTATTGATATAAAATTAGAGAAAAAATTCAACTAAAATATTTTTTTAAAAAGTTAAAAAGACTAATTTATCATTTTCTGGAAGTAAATGAACTAAAATGGTTTTATAAAAATACAAAAAGTAAAAAATAATTTTTCTCTTATTTTTTCCAAGATGCGTATTCAATATTTCTACTTGGTTTTCCACTAATAAATTCTTTTTTTAACTATTAAAACCTCCGGTATTAACATGACTTTCTCAAGAAAAAACACAAATAAATTCAATAATTGTAACAATCTAGAAAATCTGTCATTTGAGTAGAAATGGTAAAAGTAGAATAAGCACTTGATTATTATATTATTAAACTAAAAACGCGTATTTATAGAAAAAGTAAGTAGTTAAGTCTCATTTCCACTCAAGCTATCATCTCTCTACAACTCCTAACACTTCTTTCTTCTGACTTCTCTCTAAGTCTCCGCTTCCATACTTCATCAGTTTCTCAAGCGGAGCCCACCATTGGACTCGTGACGGAGAATAGAGCAAGTCTACCCGATCAGAATCTCCGTTTGAATTTGAGTTCTTGACAATCTTAGGCTTTGGGGCTGTTAGAGAGAACTTCTAGTGCAATTCAGGTAAGGGACGTTAGTGCTTGTTTGATTTACAAATTTAAGTCTTGAATAGAGAAGTTAATGATTGTAGTAATTGTATAATTTGTATCTGGTAAAGTTTCCTGTAGGTCTGAAATGTTGAATTGAATGTTGCATGTATGAGATAGTTGTGTGAAAATTGATGATATGTTGATCTGTTGAATAGATAATTCGTGTTAGGGTAGATCATTCATCGTGTATGTGGCTTGATTGTCACCCAATTTATTCATCTGAGACATGCATGGTAACTCTGATATAGTGAATTCTGCTGATTTTCCTGCATAATTCGCCCAGACGACATCATCTCGCCTAGACGAGAATGGTTTCAAGTAGCAAGTATGCTCTCTGGACTGTTTTCGCCTAGGCAGGAAATTACTCGCCCAGGCGAGAAAGTAGTTCGCTCAAGCGAGGGTACAGTCGCCCAGGCGAGAAAGCCCCTGGAGCAAGTGTGCTCTCTATAGTGCTTTTGCCTAGGCGAGAAATCTTTCGGCCAAGCGATGAGGTATTCTCGCCCAAGCGATGAGGTATTCTCGCCCAGGCGAGAGTATTTTCACTAAGGCGAAAATAGATCTTGCTCTCTGGACTACTTTCGCCCAAGCGATAAATTTTTCGCTCAGGCGAGGGGTATTTTCGCCCGGGCGAAATTGGTCTCGCCCAAGCTAAAAAAAAAATTTCTTTTTTTTTTGGCTTTTTGTTTCTCAATGTTTAGCTCTTTTGAAATGCAATGTATGTATTGAATAAACTAGATTAATTGATAATTCAAGTTTAATTATACTGGTAGTTTAGTGACTTCTTTAAATGTTGAGATTGAAGTGGAGATTGAGATTTAACAGTGAATGAATGCATGAGTAGAGATCTATATGGTGATGTTATATTGTTAAAAGTATTGATAAAGTTGGTCAAAGCCTAGGCATAGTGTTTTCAGGAAAGAAAACACCCGTGTCTTGGTTAATTAGGAAGTACATTGTTTAAGGATCTGATCAATAATGATTGATATCCTGACTCTACTAGTAATAAGAATCAAATAGATGATCATTACTAGGTGGTGAGAGTCGAAGGAGGTCTGAACTAGGTGACTGCAGCTTGAAACATAGCTGGTCAGGAAAGTCTCAGGGGGACTAACCCTGTCATACATGATTGATGATTCATTTGTGTGGAGGCTGTGTGGAATCACAGTTTGGAGATGTATGACAGGTGCATATCTCGGGGTCTGTTCAATGCACGAGTCTTCCGGAAATAGAGTCATGTTTGTAGTGTGTTAGATTCTTATATTGTGATGATACATGAAATTGAATGTTTTTTATTTGTTAAAATTTGGTTAGCTTACCCCATTTCTTTTGGTTGTATTGTGTTTGATTTTCTATTTGTGATGATCGTGTCTTGACACGGGAGCCGATAGTGCTAAAGATGGATCTTTGGGAGATCATCTAGGTTGAAGGATATTGTTAGGAATAGTATTATATTTTGAAAAATTTGTATATGATATTGTAAATATGTTTTGAAATTTTTGTTTAGCATTATTATATAATCTTGATGCATGCATTATGTTAATACTTTAGTCGCCTTAGTAGAAACTTTATTTTTTTGTGAGGTGTTATAATAATCATGAAAAATATTTAAGTCAAATAAGAGACATCAAATCTTTAAAACTTCAAAACTAGTAATTGTGATTAATTTTTAACTCAACTGATATTCATGATTAATTATTAAAAAATTTCAGTTCAATTGATTGAACAATATATACCAGGATTAATTATTAAAAAAAGGTTAGTTCAGTTTATTGAATATTGGACATGGTAGTTATGATTAATTAAGTATTTAAGGTAAAATGTCATGATAAAACGATTTAGCTATAACAAGTTCAGTAGAATGATATAATTTTAAGAAAATTATTATTAAATCCAAAAATTGAAATCTTTAATATAATGTGAGTTATATATTTAAGAATTATATTACTTTTAAAAGTTATTCTTGAACAAAGTAGTTTTAAGAAAAAAAAAATCAATGTAGATGATTTTCATTCTTAATTTTGTTGTCTCTTGCCATTAATCTTCATCACCTTGAATTCAAAATTGTTTTTTAATATTTTAAAGAAAATAAGATTATATCATTATATAAATAATTTGTTGTAAATAATATAAAATATAATTTATATATCATAAATATTTATTTACTATTATTTTTAATTATTTATATTCAAATTATTTAATATTTATTAGGTGTTGGTAATACGAGGGAAGAAACATCGTTACAGTGGAACAAAATTTCACAAATGTATCATGAATTAATTATGTAAGTGAACTTGACATGAACTTTTATAACTTCTTTTATTTATTCTGATTTTGATATTATAAAATTCAGTTATATAAAGTATTTTTCATCTTATACATTTGACAGACTAAAATACAGTTAAAACATAATAAAAAATTAATTTAATTTCATGTGTTTAACATCAATGTTTTAGTGTTAAATACATAAATTAAAGTATTAGCTATCGTGGGTTGATCTTTTGATCTAATGGTAAAGTTACTAAAACTTAAATTTTAGAATCTAGACTAACCACTTAAACTTAATCAGAATTACTATTAAAAATATTCTGAGAAATTTGAAGTGTGGAAATAAAAATATTGTATTTAATAAAAATAATGAAGTAAATAATATATAAAAAGAAAGAATTAGAAAATTAATAATATTTAACAGGTGATGATTGTGTAGTACTAAATTAGCAAAAGCATGCGCGTGATCTCATGAACAAGTGGTACTGCAAGAATTGTTTTGTACTGCCAGAATTGAGTTCTCAAGTCCCATCATATTCTTCCTTCTCCTCTTTTCCATCACGTGATCAATCTTCATCATCATCCATTTTTCCATTTTTCTTGTTTCTTTTTAAATGATGCAATTCTACACCACTTTTATTAAAATAAGTAAAGTTTTTCTTATTACATAAATAACTAAAAATTGTTAGTTTAATATTTGTTCAATAAAATCATATTAAATTGGTATAATTTACTCATTTATCTAATATAAAAATCTATCTATTTTAACAAGAATGGTGCATAATTGCACCACTTTAGAATTTTTCTTTTTTAACTCTCACCTTCTAAAAAACTTCCTATAATATGGTAAATATAATTTTATATTGGGTCAGTATGTTCCATTTTAAAATAAAAAATGATTTTTTATTTTAATTTACTTTTAAGATGAGTTAACGGATTTTTCACCCTCTTTAAAAAAATAATTAAAGAAATGAAATATATACTTTAATAAAATTTAATTATTGTTAAATTTAAATTTTAGATACAAATATATAAATTTAAATAATAAATAATAATATTAATAGTAATTTTTTAGAAATCATTAATTATAAGAATAAATTTAGAATATTTTCTTCAGAAAATCAATAAAGATAATTAATTAATTAGCTTTATTGGTATGTAATTAAAAGTGTTTTGTTTTGTAGTAAGCACAAGATGAAATAATATATTTTCTTATTTTAAGTACAACTCAAATACAGAATGACAAAAATCTTTTACTAGTTGATTCTTTGCATATAAAATTATTATTAGGTTGAATGAATAAATAAAAAGATTTATTTTTTAATATTTTATAAGCATGTGCAAAAGAATATTATTAGCTTGGAAGGGTCACATCCTGATTCTGGAATGGATGACAATGCCGTATCAGAGTTGGAGAGCTAATGAAGTGTTTGCACAAGTGGACACACATGTCAGATATTGATAACTACAAATTTAGAGGACCTCAAGAACAAAAACACCAAAATCTCACCATTTAAAAATTTTACTTGAATCTTAAGTCACATTATTTTTTTTTAATTCTTTTTATAATTTTTGTTTTAATATAAAGATCTTGCAAGATTACACTTTAATATTTTTAAAATAAAAAATTATGTTTTATTTATTATTTAGAATTGAAACCAAAAATATAAAATTTTGTTACGTTTCAGTGAGAATATTTTATAAGATTCAGTTATTAAATATATGATTGTGATCATCACCAATGTTCTTCTAGTGTTTATACATTATATTTCTTTTTCGTCTCCCTTAGGATATTCACCCTGTGCAATCATCAAAGACATACTAACAATGTCAACACCTATGCATTTTATGTAATTTTATTATATTATTGGGAGTATAAGTGTAAAAGTCAAAATTTTCAATTTGATATATTTTTATAATTAACTTTTTTTTTTTTCATTTAAGGCATTGTTTATACCTTTTGTAAATCATATTTAAATATTAATTATTAGACAATTTAGATGATCTAAGTCTTTATAGCAAAACTGTCCATATAGCTATATTAGACTTTCTATATGAATCCAATATGTAATATGTTGATGAGGTAGACAGTTTGGGTATATATATATATATATATATATATATATATATATATATATTTTTTTTTTTTTTTTTTTTTTTTT
>Ga0209700_103305_pt1 | contig 31118 bp, 8 predicted proteins | sample SiratroredBW_FD_187528 | JGI IMG/M metagenome (GOLD analysis project Ga0209700, IMG submission 187528) | Root nodule microbial communities of legume samples collected from California, USA - Siratro red BW (SPAdes) (version 2) | ecosystem: Host-associated > Plants > Roots > Nodule | place: USA...
GCACCAGAAAAAAAAAAAAAACTTACCCCTTCATCATTCATAAATAGTGACAACAATTAGTATCAAATATTTTAAAGGGCCAAAAAAAACCCATGACTTCTTAAACTTTTCTCTCTATTTTTCAAAATTTTATCACACCTTAAAAATTTTGCCCTAAGAATATTTTCGTCTTTTCACGTTTGCTATGGAGGTGCAGGACGATATTATGGAGGCGCAGGAAGAATGCGTCCTGGTGCAATTATCAAAGCCCAACATCCAGCTCAATTTTAAAAGCCCAACCCATTTGTTCACGCTCGCACCTATACGCAGGGTGCGTGGAGTCTGTGAGTGGAGGCATGGAAGGAGAACACAACTCGCAGAAACTTTCGTTGTTTTACGAATCCGGTGTATACTCCTTCGATGATTCAAACGCCGTTTTCGTGGACTCCGTCCGCGTTCTCAACCGTTTTTACCAACGCTTCAGCGTTTCCCCTTCAATATACTATTCTCGTTTCTTCAAAACCCAAACAACTCCCAACTCCGTCTCCTCCTCCGTTACTTCCTCTCTGAGGAAACGGAAACGGAAACGCAGAGAATCTCGACCTTTGAACCAGAGAGAGCTAATCGCTCTACAGCGTCACCAGGTAATAACGGAGTATATTTTATTATTATTAGTATTATTATTATTATTATTATTATTTGTGACTTTAATTAAATTAATTAATTAATTAATTGCGTTGGCACGTGTGGTTTTGTGCAGGAAGCGAGGCCACTGTTGTTGGCGGCGCACGAGTGTTTGCTGAAATCAACCGAAGTGTTGAATGCTTTGAAAACTCTGAAGAGTGAATCGAGTTGCTCAGCGAGTGAGTGTGACGGTGGTCAACGCTCTCTCGTTGACCTGGGACACGTGGCGCCTGAACTTGGGGTAACGCTAAGGTTACGTGTCAGTGAGACTGACGCTGACCCTCACCCGCTCGCAGAGGATCTAGAAGGTGAGTGTTTTTTGTTCTGTCACCCTTCCTTGGTTACTGGTGTTCATTGTTAAGGCCTTGTTTGGGTTGCTATTACTAATTACAAGTTAAATGTGGTATGAAATAAGATCACCTTGCTATTGTTTTGAAAAGTTTATAATGAAATGGAGGAAAAACTGTTCGAGAAGTGAATGAAATAACGGTGTTGGGTGGAATGGGACAATTATACCTAGCTTCACTATGTTGTAAAGTAATAAGTGTTGTTTGGATACACTTTTCTATAAGCACTTATATAACTTATGTAGTTAAATTTTTTCATAAAAGCTTATAAGAAAAGAAAATAAGAAGAAAAAACAATAAAATAGTATTCTTTAAATGCTAAGATTAGCTTATGCACAAAGATAGAATATAATTTTTCACTATTTCTTTGTTAGTAAGTAAATATTAGCTTTTAGAGTAATATACTTTATTTGTTTCTTCTCATTTTACTTTCCCAGAAGTGCTTATGGAAAAATGTATTTGAAGAGAATCATAGGCGAAGAAATTAATTAAGTTTCTCTCTCATCTTAAAATCTACTTGCAGTTAAACTTTTGGAGAAGTTAGAGAAGTGCATAAGTTGGTTTTAACAGTAACTCAATCATTTTATGTTCTTAGTTCTATGTGTTAGTAGAAGAATTTATCTGTGGTGGCTAAGTATTAGATTGAGTTAGTTCTGTCACTGGCATAATGTTTGAGTTTTTGTTAGTTGGATTGTGTGGAGTTAGCTGGTGAACAAAAGCTTATTGCGTAAATGTAATTCTTTGGTTTCTCAGACTTTCCCAGTGGGCAATGCTGTGTACAGAAGGTACTCCATGCTTTTAATAATGTGGTTGCTAATGACACCCAAGATGATGCAGTGGCTGAAATTTTGGGCAATCCTTATATAATGCCACGGGAGAGTTGCTTTTACATGGTATGTTAAAACCTACATGGTTGTAATTGGGATGTGTTTACTTTTCAAAGTTTGTATCTGTCGTAGTCTCTTCTTTGGCGCATTTTATTTGTTGAGGATTGTTAGGTTGTTAGCTGGTTAAACTTTTAAATCTTGATCCAATGCTGTGTATCTTACATTTATAATATTTATTTGTTTCATATGTGGAAGTCTGATCTGGGACAGATTCGCAATCTAATTCCTGGTAATGGTTGCATATAAAACTCAATTTTATTTCTTGTTACATGTCTTGGTACCTCTTAGCCACTGTCGTTTCATAGATACCAAAATTTATGCGTTTACTTTTGTGCTACAATCACCTTCATGAAAAAAAAAAGGGACCTTATTTGTTGATGTTTCTAACTACGTGTCATTCTCGTTCTTTCTCGTTTCTTTGAATAAATGTTCAAAAGTTCCATGACATGGTAATGGAGTTATCTTGACTTCAATCGAATTATGTTAGATGGATGTAAGGTATTTCTGGACTGCCTGTATGATATTATCAGTAAAATCCCTTTTGCGGATATTCTCTGTCGTTTTTTACGGTACCTTTTGTGTTAAGTTTTAAGGTGATCAAGTAGTGAGAGTATAATATTTAATTGCATGATCTTATCAGTCACAACCCAGTTGCGAAGATTCTTTGTGGCATTTTTTTAGGGTAGTTTTTGTGTTAAGGTGGTTAAGTAATGAGAGTGTAATATTTAATTGCACTTTTGTTTGATTAATTTATGCAGCTCATGCTGATGCTGGTTTCAACCTCATAATGGTGGATCCACCTTGGGAAAATGCTAGTGCCCACCAGAAATCAAGGTATGTCAAAAGTCATACTATGTTTTATTGATGTAATGTTTTAAAATTTCCTGTATCATATGATGACTTATTAGAGTTTTCCCGTGAGGTAATTCGTCCCTGCATCGCCTGTAAGGATATGCCATGCTTCTCTTTGATCTTTATTGTTCAGACATTTCTCTCTAATGAATCTATGGAGAGGGTTGAAACTTGTTTTTCATTCTTTATTGGAATTTGGGTGAGGGTCTAATTCTTTATTGAATATGATATATATATCTGTAACATATAAAATATAAACAGAAATAGCTTTGGGACTCATTGATGAACTCAATAACTGTTACTCATTTTAAATTGGTTCATAAAATGCAGATTATTTTAAAGAACTTGATTGCAATGTCATCAATGTAGGTACCAAACCTTGCCCAACAGGTATTTTTTATCCCTTCCTATTAAGCAACTCACTCACACTGAAGGAGCACTTGTAGCCTTATGGGTGACCAACAGAGAGAAGCTGCGTAGTTTCGTTGAGAGCGAGCTTTTTCCTGCCTGGGGAGTCAGCTATGCTGCTACTTTTTATTGGTTAAAGGTGATCCCTCTACTCAATCACTACCCCCTTTCCTTGGCAATTGGCATATAAGTTTATGATGTCATTCCAATCGCTGTTATTATTGTTGTTAATTGCAGGTTAAACAAAACGGATCCTTGATTTGTGATTTAGATCTCTTCCATCATAGGCCATATGAATGCCTCATCTTGGGATATAGTCCTGGGAAGGTCAGATTTTGCAATGTTTATTTATTAAGCCTTCTAACTATTAGACATCCCTTTCTGTTCATAGCACTCAGTTGTGCTCTTTTGTTTCTTTTTAGGTAAATAATACTGGTAATCTATCAGAATTTATACCAGTGAAGAATGATCGGGTGATTATGAGCATTCCCGGGGATTACTCAAGGAAACCCCCAATTGCAGGTACCCTTGTCTGTCTAATGTGGTGTTTTAAATTTATAAACAATCAGTTGCACTAAAATTTAGAGATGATTTTGAATGAATATTTTTCTTCCTCTGAATGTTGGTCAGATTTATTAGTGGATCACGTTCCTGGACTCAAACCTCCTCGATGTATAGAGCTATTTGCTAGAGAAATTTTGGCTGGATGGGTTGCTTGGGGAAATGAACCCCTCTACTTTCAAGATTCTAAATATTTTGTTAAAAAGGCGGTTCAATGATTCTTCAGGAAAAAAGAGGTTTTTGCACCAATACGGTACAACTCAGCTTTTAAAATTATCAAAATGGACAAAAGAAAAATTATTTACTACTATGAGTAAGTTGTGTCTCGAAGTTGTCCGGCTTAGAAGAAGTTGTGCAAGTTTGAATGACTTTAGTATAAATTTTGATTGGCCTATAATCGTGTTGAGTATCCATAACTTTAACTAAGATGAAATATGGTTATAGTAGAAGTTTTGTGTAGCACGATTTCAGTATAAAATAAAAGCAACTGAAATCGTTACACCTAGACCTTACTTCCTTTTATTTTACATTGAAGTTGTGTAACACTCCTTTCTCCCTTTCTCTTCATTCACTGCATTGAAGTTGTGTCACACCCTCCTTTCTCCCTTTCTCTTCATTTACTATGTTGGTAAAAATTGTAGTAATGGTATATGCTCTCTCATAATTCAAAATAATCATAACATTCATTAATTGCTGAAGTGGCCAACAACTGCTACCATGTTAGATTTCATAAAATGATTTTTTTATCATTCCTTGACCATGAGCTATAGATAGCTAGCAAGTAAAGAGTCCAATGTAAAAATTCGTCATGTTCGTTCAGTTGTTTTATTTTACATTGAATTCGTATCACGACTTCTTTCTTTGACCTAAATCTAACCTCTTACCATCACAACTTTTTTGAAATGAAGTTTTGTCTACAAGGTACGATTTATCCTTGGTCGTAAATATTTTTTTTCTCATTCTGGTAATTTTAAAAGTGAATTGCACCTGTTTAGTAAAAAACCGAAAAAAGATTCCCTCTTGGTGATGATCTATTGTCAATTTCTAGTTTTCAGCATGGTTTTATTTTATCCATTCACTTGAGTGACAAATTTTGTGAAAATGTTACAAATTATTTTGTTATCATTTGAGGGTTTGCAAATGTTGTGCCTGCAATATCCACAAGTACACTACTTATGCTGTATGGTTTAGTTAGATTCATCTAAATTCCAAAACATGAGTTTTTGGTAGCTTTATTCTTTGACCCACATAAGAGAATTTGGAAAAAGAAAAAGTTTCAAACACTCCCGAAAAGAAAGAAGGTAAAGGAAAAGCTTTTCGCCGTTCTTGGTCCAAATCGATGACGACAGTTGGAACGGTCATCAATTTGACCAGACATGATATCTCTTTCCAATCAAAGAATACTATAATTTAACATTCTTTTAATCTTATTTTTGACGAGTTAAAGCAAAAGACAAAAAACATGATTAATTATAATCAACTAAGATTTGGGATAAGATCTTTATTTAAACAAATCATCAATTAATTAACAGTGTACAGAGTATTAATTAAATAACTTGCTAATTTTAGCAAAAATGAGGCAAGTAATGGCCACGATGTGAATTATTAAGTAGAACTGGGCCTTGGTAAGGTGCCTGTAGGCCCTTTAAAATATTTTTAAAATAAAAATAGTTGTAATTATTTAAGAGAAAATATTTGGTAAGAAAGAGTAAGCAATTTGTTTTCTACAAAAAGTAATTTCTTTATATCTATTATGACTTTCTCTCGTTTCATATAAAATGTTTTTGTTTTGTTTTGTTTTTGTTATTTTCATTCACTGAGTAACTTACCCTTCCTTTTGTACTTAGAGTTATACATTTTTCCCTCTCTTTGATTGAAAAAGAACTTACACCTTGTTGTTCTTTAGAACTGAAAAAGTATTACAAAATTAATACCATTAATATTGGAAAGAAAAATTGTATTTCGATTATAATAATTATAGTAATTTATTTAACTAATTTTAAAATGCCTGATTTTATTGTTCATTTTGAAGCTAGATAAATAATGGGCTAACCCTGAGACAAAGTCTGCATTTTGAAAATTATTTTATATATTAACTATATATTATTCTATTAGAATGAAACTTTTCATAAGCGCTTAAAAACACTTTAATTTTTTAATAAAATAAAATTTAATTATGCATTAAAGTTTCAGAGAAATCAATTTTTTATTAAAAAAAATTATAAATTAATTTTAATTTATGTGATTTTGTTGATTTATTTAAACAACGCTAATTGAGTTACTTTCAAAGATGAACTCTTTTCACATTGTTTCGATCAGATCCATTTTGGAACGGATCCATGTCTTTTACTCATCTCTAATTCAAATAATACTTGTTTTACACCTATTTTTCATTAAAAAAATTTGGTAGTTCTTTTACACCTCATACTTTATGTTGTTTTCTGTTTGAATAAAAAAAATGAGAGAAAAATAGAAACATACTGAAAAATGTATTACTTAAATACATAAATAAAGAAGAAAAAAAAAAGATAGGAATTTTATTTCTCTTTATTTGGAAGGGTGAAAGGAATGAGTAAATGGAAATAAATAATGTATAAGGACAAGTTTATTTAATGGTATTTTGCTGAAGTAACAAGCAAGAAGTGACTGCAATTTGCAGCCTTCAAGGTACAGAAATATCCACTTTATCTGAAAAAAAATCTCAGCAACAGAAGATATATCAATTCTTTTATGGATTTTCTTTTCGAAATTTAAAAATATTTTTAATCTGAAATCAATATAATTAAGTGTTATTAACTAACTTTATTTGAAGACAAGAGCAGATTAGAGAGTTTCAATTATTGATACGCAGTTACAATATTTTTAAGCAATATCAAAATAGTTTTATCAGTTTTTTTAATTAATGTAATACAATAATAGTAGTTGGTGTTAGGAGTAAGTACATGCACTTATCCTTATAATTCAATTATTCATTTAATTTATAATATTTTCAAATGCAATAAAACAAAAAAAGCAGTTTTATTTGTTTTCTTTTTCAAATTAAAAGAATAAATAATATACATTTGGGATTGAAAAAAATATAATTCCTTATTTTTCTTACAGAGATGAATCATTGTGTGTAGAATCATTGTGATCTTCAGTGTGGGTCCCACTTCCATTAATAATTAGCTTATCAGAGAAAGCAGTCCACATGGAATGCAATGCGCCACGCGTCACATCTCTCACTCCACTGGGGCCCAGTTTACAACCCTCCCTCGCCGCCGAACAATCTCAACCGTTCAATCTCTCATCAAACCTTAAATCCAACAAAACTCACAGATCGACCCCACAATCTGCGGTGAGACCTTCCGCAGCGGAACATTTTCCTCGCCAGAAATTATCTTTATCAGATTCTTCGTTCTCTCACGCATCCAGCGAAGACAATTGGAGAAAAAGCGCGATCCTCGTGACTCGTGAACCCGTTGCGTTCCACTCTATTACGAGCACACGCTAGTCTCCATCGCCGGAAAATGGCCTCCGACGGAGCTACTTCGGCTGCTGCTGCTGCGGCGGCGGCGGCGAGTCGGAGAAAGCCGTCGTGGAGAGAGAGGGAGAATAACCGAAGGAGAGAACGAAGGCGAAGAGCGATCGCGGCGAAAATATACTCTGGACTTCGAGCTCAGGGGAACTATAACTTGCCGAAGCACTGTGACAACAACGAAGTTCTCAAAGCGCTTTGCGCAGAAGCTGGTTGGTGCGTCGAAGAAGACGGAACCACATATCGCAAGGTAATAAAATCAAATCGAAACGAATCAGCGTTACTGGATCTTACTTTCGCATCTTGCATCTAAATCAAACGCTGCGTTTAACTTTCCGTCGATACTGCATTGCGAATTTGATATCCGGAAGTGGAAGCCAGAAAGTACAGTTACTTATCGTTCTGGTTAGACCAAGATTTCTTACTTAATTATCGGATTTTCTTATCCTTAATACTACTGCTTATTTAGATGCGGAGAAAAAAAGTATGAGCAGTGATAAATCTCTGCTTGTTGATATACCTAAAACTGAATCTAATGCTATTGTTGGATTTATCAGTAAAATAATATTAATTCTAAATGGAAAAAATGAATTGTATATGCACTGATATTAATGTATGATTTGCTCATCTCTTGAGATTACTAGAGTTTTGTTCACTTTAGTTTATTACTATTTAATCTATTTTATTTTATTTGGATGAAATTCTTTGCAATCTCTATTATGATGTAGGAAAAATAGTTGAAATTTGTGAAATATTTTTTTCTCCTGAAAAATAACGTATTATTTTCAGATAAAAATAAATTATTTTTATAAATATTAAAATTTGTAACTTAATTAAGAAAATTTAGAAAAAAAATCACCTTCATACACACTTTCCTCTTACGTAACAAGGGATAGTCCCAGAGAATTTATTTATCTGTAAGTTAAAATCGTTTTTTCGGTAATTAAAAAAAAAAAACGGATTCTAAATATTATTGAAATAATTTGACTTTTGCTTAAATTTCAAACACGTCCTAAATAGTGTCAATGAGATTGATGATTTTGTCATCAACAGCTTAGACTTGTAGAGTTTCTCAGGTTAGACGCTAAATTGTTAGTGTTAATGTGATTCATTTGTGACAGAAGAATATGAACCTATGACTTTTTCTTCACTATAAACTCTAAATTGTTGTTGTTAATGTGACTAATTTGCAATGGTAACGAGTTTTTGTTTTGTGGTGAATAGGGTTGCAAGCCACCTCCGGCCAATGGTGCAGGGAGCTCCATGAGAAACATTCTCTTTTGTTCTTCACAAAATCCAAGTCCTTTCTCTTCATCGCATCCCAGCCCAATTCCTTCATACCAAGTGAGTCCTTCTTCCTCCTCTTTCCCAAGCCCGTTTCGGTTAGATGTGGATAAGGACAATGTATCAAACCTCATTCCATACATTCGCAATGCGTCCCTGTCTCTTCCTCCTCTGAGGATATCGAACAGTGCCCCTGTGACGCCGCCTCTTTCATCACCTACGTCAAGAAATCCGAAACCAATTCCTACATGGGAGTCTATTGCCAAAGAATCCATGACCTCCTTCAACTACCCTCTCTTTGCAGCTTCTGCTCCTGCCAGCCCTACGCACCGTCACCTTTACACCCCGCCCACTATTCCAGAATGTGACGAGTCTGATACTTCCACCTGTGAGTCTAGCCAGTGGGTGAAATTCCAAGCATTTGCTCCTTCTGCATCTGTGTTGCCAACTTCTCCAACCTTCAATCTTGTTAAACCTGTCGTTCCTCATGGTGTGCCTGATAACTCAATCCAAGAGATGAGGACGAGTTCGGAAGAGATTGGAGTACAGGTAATGCCTTGGGTTGGGGAAAAAATTCATGAAGTGGCATTGGATGATTTGGAACTCACACTTGGAAGTGGGAAGGTGCGGAGTTAGGCTGCTAGCAGAATTATCTCAAATGAGATCACAGGAGTTTTTTGCTGGTTGGTTGTTGACTCAATCTGGTGTTAGAGCTGGAGGAGTTATGGCTACCTCATCCAGTTTCGTTGGTGCATGCACCATTTATCGGGAAGAGACTAGAGTTATTATTGGGAACTGGATTTATCAGATGTTGTGGTTGTGGGCATTTTATGCCGAAAATAATCTCCTTCCATGCCTTGGGTAAAATGTAGAAATGAGAATTTCACCTCCTCCCTTCATGATTAAATCAGCTATTGTTCAAAAAGGCTCACGAGGCATATGTGATAAGTGTTAGGTGCTGTGGGTGATTTGAAATTGAAATTTCAGGTTTTGTCAAGTTTATGTCTGTCATAAGCTCACAAGACCTGCTTATTTGTAATGTTACATTTAAATTTTGTTGTTCTTATGTTCTTGTTCATTTATCAGATAGTTTGTCTGTGATTTTTATTTTACCGACAGGTTTTGTAGTCAGTGCAAAGTCAACAATTGTCTCTATCGTCCTTCTACCTTATTGACCCCTTTGATAGTTAATGAGCTCAAAGCGTGATGAACTATCGTATTCAACATGGAATTATGTCTCTAGTCTGTACTGATGAAGTCATGTGGTACTTTGGGGTGTTGTTCCCTGGTTAGTGGATTGTAATATGTGATGAGCTGTGCAGGGGATGTCTTCGGAAAGAAAAACAAAGTTCCATGAAGGTGCCTTGGGGATTGCTGTAATATTGTCGTTCTGATTTTGCAATTCAGAATGTTCTTAATGTAGTATTGGGTGATTTATTTGTTCTTCGGAGAGTTTCAGTAATGGCTTTTTGTTTTTTTAGCTTTATTTTATTTTCATACAAGTCATGATTGATTGGGGATGGGTTGGTAGTTTGCATCATTTTTGGTTGGGTCTTATCTTTCTTCCTTTGCAGCCTAGGATAATTCCTAGCCGAACCTTGAGGGTGGTCTGTATATTTAATAGCCAAATACTGGAATGGCCATAGTTTCCTGCAACAAAGCACATTTGATGAGGATACACTGGAAAATGTTCAAGTTATATATATTGAGTCATTGATCGTGAATTGGAACTATCCTTTTTTGGCTAGTATCATATGCTGAGCAGAAGTTATTGAATGTCTGAAACGAAGAACAGAAGATGTAGATCCTCATGGTACCTATAAAATTATGGCAACTGTCAGAATCTCTTTAAACACTCATGAGTGATCACGCAGCTTATGCCAGTTCATTGATTGTCTTTTGTTGAATTTGCCATGATAATAATTGGTATGTGTTTACTTTCCTGTGTTTGTTTCTGTTGTGGTGTCTTCGTTGACTCATTTTTTGGCAAGGAATTCTTTTTTTTCTTTGGCTATTTAAACTTATACTATCGATTGCAAGGGTATGGATGTGTACGATAACTCTACCTTATATTTTTTCATACTGAAGAGCCTTTGGCTCCGAGATACATTAGTTTAAACTATTAACTCCTAATCAAATGAAGTGTCTTACTTGTCATAATATATCTTTTGTTTTCATTTGCGGAAGTCTGATCTGGTACAGATTGGCAATCTTATTCCTGGTAATGGCTGCATATAAAACTCAGTACTCAATTTCATTTATTTTTTATATCTTGATACTTCTTCACAACTGCTTGTTGTTCACTGATACCAACACGTTTATTTTTTTGCCACCATCATCCTCATGAGAAGAACAGGAATCCTTTTCACTTGTTGATATTTCTAACTATGTCCATGATTTTGAGAAATTCTTCTCAAAAGATGGATGATATGTTAATGGTTGCATATAAAACTTAATACTCAATTTCATTTATTTTATATGTCTAGATACTTCTTCAAAACTGCTTGTTGTTCATTGATATCGAAACGTTTATTTTTGTGTCACCATCATCCTCATGAGAAGAACAGGAATCATTTTCACTTGTTGATATTTCTAACCGTATGCCGTTCTCATCTTTTCTCATGATTTTGAAAAATACTTCTCAAAAGATGGATGATATGTTAACGGAGTTGTCTTGACTTTCATCAAATTATGCTATACGGAAGGTGTTTCCAGTCTGCCAGTATGATCTTATCAAACGGCAATTTTTGTGTTTAGTTGGTCATGTAACAAAGGGTTTGTCTTTCGTAGTTATGGACCTTTTGATTAATTAATTTATGCAGCTCGTGCCCTTCTCTGATATTCATTGTTCGGATATTTCTCTCCAATGAAACATATGAAGAGGTTGACCTTTCTATTTATTCTGTCTCGGCTTCTGGGGGACGCAATTCCATGAAAATGAACTGAATTTAGTTTCTCATTTGGTATGGAAGAATATATATTTATAATATAGTATATACATGGAGAGAGAGAGAGGATGATTTGGACAAATTTATATATAAACTCCTTTTAGAAAAAAAAAACAAGAAAAAATTTACATTGATTTTTTCATTTATATAAGCTAATTTGTAGAAGTTATTTTATATAGTTACCTTGAACTTGCATTTTGTGTATAAGTTAATATTAACTTATGGGTATCTAATTCCAATTTTTTCTTTTATTTTTTTTCTCTCATAAGGACTTTATGGAGAAATTTATCTAAAACCATAATATAAACGAAGTTAGGTTAGTGAGTCGTCGTTGACGGACTCAATGCAGACCTAGAAAAAGAAAATTGATGAACTGAATAACTTTTACTCAGTTTAAATTGGCTCTGTAATGTAGATTGTTTAAAAGAAGTCTCGATCACAGTATCATCTATATAGGTACCAAAACTGACCCAACAACTATTTTTTTTTATCCCTTCCTATTTAAGCAACTTACTCACACTAAAGGAGTACTTGTAGCCTTGGGTGACCAACAGGGAGAAACGCTGAAAGAGGGCTTCTTCTAGTCTGTGGAGTCAGCTATGCTGCTACGTTTTATTGGTTAAAGGTGATCTCTCAACTCAAACTTTTTCAATGGCTCTCTCTCATGTTCTTTTGTACTTCACTAGGTAGATAATATTCATAACCGATCAAAATTTAAACATTTGAAGAATGATAGTTGATTATGAGCATTCCTTGACCACCACTAATCTATATAGTCCAGACAAATATTTATGTATGACGTAATCAAACATTCTCAATTATTTTATTTAAATTTAAAAGCTTAAATATGTGCTTAGTTAAAAATTGGTACAATTATAAAGAAGGTGATGATCCATAATTACCTATTAATTACTTTCCAAATGCAAGTACTCTTTTCTGTTTAATGCCTTGTTCTAAATTTACAAGCTGTAGAGAAATGAGGTCTTGTTTACATAATTTTCTTTATAAATGCTTTTGCGAAAAATAAATAAAAATATGTAAGTTGTATTTCTTATATAAGTTAAAGAAAACTTCTCTACCTAAACTTTTATATAGTTCATTTTATTTAACTTTTTTGCTATGCATAAGTTAGTATTAGCTTATGAAAGAGTTTGATATATTTTACTTTTTCGTTTTTTTTCCAATAAGTGGAAAATTTAATTTAAATGAGAAATCTATACTTTCAGTTGTACATTATTTGAATGGTTACTTTTCTTCCTGCAAATTTGGTCAGATCTAGAGGAGCTGGTCCATGTGCGAACCTTCCTGATTTTATAAAGCTATTTGCTAGAGAGATTGTGGCTGGGATGGGTTACTTGGGAAACTGAGCCACTTAACTTTCAAAGCTTTGGGTTGTTACGTGAGACTCAATAGGAAAAATAAAATAAAATACTTTTTTATAAATTAAATTATTTCTTGCTATAGCTAATTTTTTTAGATTCCGTGCTTGGTGATCTATGTGATTTCTGAATTTTCAGCGTCTATTTTCTGACCTGCTTTATTCATTTTTTTCTGTGTGCATGAGTAACTTTGATTTCTTACCAAGGGAAGAAACGAACATATACTGAAGCTTTGTCAGATGGTGACTTTAAACATTAGAAGTGGTTTCTCATTCTGTGATATGTGATTTTTATATCCCATTTATGTTCCCAGCTGAACTTTATGGGATTTTGTTCAAACTTAAGAGTTTTAATATAAGTTTTTTTGCTCTATTACCTGAAATATAACTTTTAAAGTAAAAGTTTTACGACTCTTATTATCTATTTTTTTCTTTTGTCAAACATCTGCTCTTAAGAGTTAAACTAGTGTTTTGACGTAGGAAACATATTATATAGAAGGCATTTCTAACAATGCATTAAATGATTGTATGTTGTAGCAAAATTCTTACATTTTTTTTATGTGTAGTATTTAAACTCATATTTATTATTTTATATTATTTTTTGTTGAAATCTTTTATGATTAGATGGTCTGAGGAATTATCATGTGTTGGAGGTTCCTCACCTATCTGTCTCTGTCTTTAGTTGGTTCCAGCTTAACTTAAAAATAATTTTGTATTGATTTTAATCTTTAAGAATGCAAAATGAAAATCCACCGAAAGCGATTTCCATAATGCCATCATCTTTCAGACAAATTCTCATAAAAATAGTTTAGTTATTAAACTTACCCGGTTCGATATATTCATAACATAATTCTAATATTATATAAATGAATTATTTAAGAGTTAATAATTACTTAAAATAAAACGTAATAACTTAGTTATTTTTAATTATATAGTTAATATTTCTTTGTTTATAACAATTTTATAAAATTTAAATAATCATATCATTAAGTAAGAAACATAAGGCTAATAAAACATATATAAAAATACTTCTATAATAAGAAGAATAGTTTCGATTCACATTTAATTATTTTTAACTATATTTTTTACACAAATTTTTAAATATGTGGAATGTCAGCGTCATTTGTAGATATATCTTAATTTAATTATATGCCCATTCATTATTGGTATTGAGTTCATTATTATGCACAGGTTAAATCCAAAGAATTGGAGATTCTATCTCACTAATTGTTTGACCAAAGATTTCCAATTTTGGAAAGTAACAATTAGCACTTATTATGCTACTTTGATAAAATTGTTATAGACCCACAAGTTCATGATTTTTTGGTGAAAGGTTAAAATATTTCAAAGTTATCAGTGAATCATCAATTGTAAAAAAAAAAAAAAATCTCATATCGAAGAGTTATAAAAAGAACATGACGAACATCTTCTTGAAAGACAATAATATAAGGAGACTTTGCAACTTTATAACACAATATTACAACTTAAAAATAATGAAGAATCTTAAAAAGATGCAGATAAAAATAAGGGCAGCAGAAAACATTACACCTCTACGTCACAATAACTAGTATTAAACTAAATTATATCAACATTGTGTTGAATGTTATTTTAATTGCTAGTCAAAGTTTTATTATCTTCATAAAAAATATCAAATCAAATATTCATTCACTTCCGAAAATTACTTTCTACGAGCATGTCCATATATTTTATAAATAATTTATTATTAATAAATCTACAAAAGATCTTAAAGTCTAATAAATTGACTATCTTTTTTTTTTTTTATCTATAAGATACTACTAAGTTACAACAACATCATAAAATTTAATATTATAATATCATTAACCAAAAAAAAAATATTGTCAAAGTAAAGTCAATATAAAAATATATCTATAATAAGGATAATCATTTAAATTTTCTCTCTTGATATTAATAATTACTTTTTCTTTCATTATTCTTTTATTTATTCACTAACTTCAGTATCAAAACACTTAAACATCCATTCAATTTTGTATGCGTTCCTTATGAATGTCGAATGCACTCCTTATTATTTTTCATAGTTTACTCGTAGAGATAAAAAATTCAACATCATTAATAACTTCACTAAAGATATTTAATTTTTGACAAAATCTTTCTTAAAACAAGTAATTTAGTTTTAATCTTAGTATAATATATTATGATTTTAAGTAATTTATTTATGGATCAATATAATTTTACTTCTACGAGAAAGTTTAAAATCTTTACATTTCAAAACAAGTTGTAGTTTTAAGCAAGTATAATCTATTATATATATATATATATATATCAATTTATCTAATCACTTGAGTCACAATTTTTGTTAAAATTAATAACTGAAAATTCTCTACTAATTATGCACTGTGATTTATCTAATTTCCACAATATGAACTTACTCCCTATCCCCACTCATCAAAATAATGTTCCTTTTTAGCTTCAATCTTTGACCCACTAAAGAGAATATGAAAAAAAAAAAGGTTTCAAACACTTCAAAAAAGAAAGAAGGTAAAGGAAACGCTTTTCGCCGTTTCTAGTCAAAATCGATGACCACATTTGAAGGGTCATCAAAGTTTCACTCTTTTATTTTTTATTTAAATATAATTAAAGAAAATACGAGGTTACAAATTTACACATATATTCACTTTTTAACAAAAGTTAAAATAACTTGACTTGTTATAATGAAGTAAGAGAGATGGGTTACCATCTTTATTTAAACTAATAATGAAGTAATTAATGTTAAATAAGATATTAATTAAATAACAAGAAAATGTTTTACAAGAGTGACGTAATAGAATGGCGACGATGTGAATTATTTATTAAGCATGGGCGAGCCTATGTCGTTGGCTCTTAAAGTATTTTTACTAATTGGTGATATTTTAAAAATAATTTAAAAATTGGAAGTATTTAATAAATAAATTATATTGGGTTATAAAGAGTAGCGAAATATGTCTGCAAAAAATAATTTCATAATATCTAGTGCGAACTTTTTGCAACATGCGAAGGAATATAATATTTATATTTAAAATAACTGAAAATATTTGGATTTAAAATAAAATATGCAGTATTTTGAGATAAACGACAAAAATGAACATAAAACTTCTATCTGTATAGAAAATTATTAATAAATATTAAATAAAATATAATAATTTATTATTATCGAATCAGATAAATAAGGTCGATAATTTGTATTATAGAATTGTTTAATTCAACAAAACATATCACCCATTTTATATAACAAATTTAATTAAGATGAAAACATAACTTCGTAAAAATAAAACATGACAAGAGGATTAATCGAAAATAAATCAGACAAAGTAATAATAAGAATAATTTTTAAAAGATAAAATAAATAAAAGACTTTTGGAAATAGAATACGTGATGTGGTAATATTTCTTGTTTAGAATAACAATTATAAGATGAATAACTACTTGAGTAATAAGAATTAAGATATTTTTTTTTAAATAATCACTTTTACAAGATCAAATTTACAGTAAGTAATTCATACAATGAAAGAAGTGGCTCCAATAGCCAACTGTTGACCAAGAAATACAGATTTAAAGGAAGAGAAAATTAATTTGAAATTTAAATTTTAGATTTTGACCATGAGTAAGATTAAATTTATGTTTTTTTATAACACCTCTACCATTATATAAGTAATTCTTATTTAATAATTATTTAATATCACCTGTAAGCATTAAATATTAATCTGTAAATAAATTAAGAATGATATATATGTGAAAATAATTTTATTTTTTATAATTCATTTATTAATATAAAATTGTATTGTCGACTTTTCATTAAACTCACTTCTCTACAAAGCTTATTTCACAATGCGTGTATCCAATGTCTATTAACATTTATTAAATATTTTTTTTAAATTTAATATGCTTAATAGAATCCACTACCACCTTAGTTAAAAATTGTTATCGTATATATTTTACAAATATGTATCAGTTATTGATTTATTTGATAATATCTTCAAATGCAATAAAACAAAAAAAACAGTCTGATTTTTTTATCATTTTCAAGAATAAATAATTGTAATAATACATTTGGGATTGAAATGTAATTCCTTATTTTTCTTACACATATGAATCATTGTGTTTTGAATCATTGTGATCTTCAGTTGTGGGTCCCACTTCCATTAATAATTAGCTTATCAGAGAAAGCAGTCCACATGGAATGCAATGAGTCCACGCGTCACATCTCTCACTCCACTTGGGCCCACTTACAACACTCCCGCGCCGCTGAACAATCTCAACCGTCCAATATTTCATCAAACTCCAAATCCTGCAACGTGCAGACATCGACCTCACAGTCATAGGTGCGACTCTCATCACTGGAATACTCCTCCCAGCTTCTCTCCAGCGTCATTGCGGAGCCTTGGATACATCTCACGGTTGAAAAATAATTTCTTTCTTTGAAACTGATATAGAAGGTAAACCTTATCAATACTTTTAAGAATATTTTATAAATAGTATTTTTAATTTTTTTTATATGTTAAATGGGTTATGGATATGTAATATATTAAAATAAATTTTGCCCAACAATCATACAATGGAAACAAGAAAGGTAAGAAAACTAAGAGAATTAATAATAAAAAAATAATTAAATTACAATCTATTTGAATATAAAATTCAAAACTTTAATTGAAACCAATCTCTCAACTCAGAGTTAATTTCATTCTTTAAATGTATTAAATAATCAAAAAACTATAATAATGACTGAAGTATATATTTTTAATTTGAATAAATAAGCAGTATCTAATTAAATATACAAAACTAATTTATTTTTACTTTTTTCAATTTATCTAAATAAGAGAAGGCAACATATATTTATAGAATAACATATATTGAAAAATATGTCTCTGGTTGTTTGAAAGATTAAACATCAGTTATTGGAGAGAGGGATTTGGGGGCATTATAGAAATTAACTTAGTAGAAAAAAGCAAAGCAACTTATATTATAAATTTACAATATAAATTAGATGAAATTAATTTTAAAGTCTTCATTAAATATTTCAATATGTAAATTTATAAAACAGATTAACATCCAATTTTACCAAGAATACACCTATTACGAATATATTTCATAACAATGAATAATATACTAGATGAAAATTTTAAAAACAGACAAAATATGTAAATCTAAAATATAAATATAATTATAAACTAATTGTCAATCCTAACATATTTTTGAAATAGAATAATTAAGTTGACTCTTTATTGAGGGACTGGATTTAATTAATTTCAGTCACATTCAATTGAATTAGTTTCAAATTTTGTTCTGAAATTAAAATAAATTTAATTCAATAATGTTTTTTTTCAACTTTAATTTTATTGAATTTGACTAGTTTAGTTTTAGACATTTGTTCTTCGGCACAATTATTATATGTTACACATCTGCAACATAAAAGGTACTCTCCTATCATATCAACTTTTTTTATTATTATTTTTATTTCAATATATGAAAACAATAATTTTTTTTAATATATAGTAGTCATAAAATATAATTAATAGTATTGGTATATATGCATTATTACTGCTACCTTTTTCAGATTCTTAATTTCTTCCACTCATCCAGCGAAGACAATTGGAGGAAAGCGCGATCCTCGTGACTCGTGAATCCGTTGCGTTGCACTCTCCTCGGGTTTAAATCCCCTGCGACGCGCACACGGTAGTGTCCATCGCCGGAAGATGGCCTCCGACGGAGCTACTTCGGCGGCTGCTGCGGCGGCGAGTCGGAGAAAACCGTCGTGGAGAGAGCGAGAGAATAACCGGAGGAGAGAACGAAGGAGAAGAGCGATCGCGGCGAAAATATACTCTGGACTTCGAGCTCAGGGGAACTATAACTTGCCGAAGCACTGTGACAACAACGAAGTTCTCAAAGCGCTTTGCGCCGAAGCTGGCTGGTGCGTCGAAGAAGACGGCACTACCTATCGTAAGGTAATAAATTAAATCAAATCTCACATTCCAACTGTTACAGCGTCACTGGATCTTACTTTTGAGTTTTGCATTTCAACCAAACGGTGCGTTTTGCTTTCCGTTTATGCTACATTGCACTCAAGAACTGGAAGCGAGAAAGTATAGGTGTTTTTTTCGTTATCGTTAAACTATTTTTTTTCTAACTTAATTATCGGATTTTCTGATCCTTTTTACTAATGCGTAATTAGTTACGGAAATTTAGGTTGTGATAAGTAGCAATAAATCTCAGCCTGTTGATGTACCAAAAACGGAATTGAACTTTGTTATTCGAGGTGTGTGTTAACTTGATTGATTTATCTCGTAGGTAGAGTAAATAATTGCAATTGTAAATGAAAAAAAAAAATATAAATTGTGTATTTCTCGTTAATTACTGAGATTGTTAGAGTTTTGCTCAATTTGGAGTCTAAATTGTTAACGTGATTATCTGTGATGTATATAACATGAACTGATGGTTTTCTCACCAACAACTGAGACTATTATAGTTGCTTACTTTAGACTCTGAATTGTTTGTGTTCGTCACTCTCTGCACTCTAAATTGTTGGTGTTAAGGTGATTAATTTGCAATGGTAACTTAGTTTTATGTGTTTTGGGTGAATAGGGTTGCAAGCCACCTTTGGCCAATGGTGCAGGGAGCTCGATGAGAAACATTCCCTTTTGTTCTTCACAAAGTCCAAGTCCTTTTTCTTCGTCGTATCCCAGTCCAATTCCTTCATACCAAGTGAGTCCTTCTTCCTCCTCTTTCCCAAGCCCGTTTCGGTTAGATGTGGATAAGGACAATGTATCAAACCTCATTCCATACATTCGCAATGCGTCCCTGTCTCTTCCTCCTCTGAGGATATCGAACAGTGCCCCTGTGACGCCGCCTCTTTCATCACCTACGTCAAGAAATCCGAAACCAATTCCTACATGGGAGTCTATTGCCAAAGAATCCATGGCTTCCTTCAATTACCCTCTCTTTGCAGCTTCTGCTCCTGCCAGCCCCACGCACCGTCACCTTTACACCCCGCCCACTATTCCAGAATGTGATGAGTCCGATACTTCCACCTGTGAGTCTAGCCAGTGGATGAAATTCCAAGCATTTGCTCCTTCTGCATCTACGTTGCCAACTTCTCCAACCTTCAATCTTGTTAAACCTTTGATTCCACATGGCGTGCCTGATAACTCAATCCAAGAGATGAGGACGAGTTCAGAAGAGTTTGGGGTGCAGGTTAAGCCTTGGGTTGGGGAAAAAATTCATGAAGTGGCATTGGATGATTTGGAACTAACGCTTGGAAGCGGGAAGGTGCGGAGTTAGGCTGCTAGCAGAATCGCTTCACCTTGGTGATTTGAAGTTGAAGTTTCAAGTTTTGCCAAGCTTCTCGTCTGCAAAAGCTCACAAGACCGGCTTATTTGTTAATGTCGTACATTTAAATTATATTGTTCTTCTTTTTGTTCTTGTTCTTTGTATCAAATAGTTTGTATGTGATTTTGATTTTTACCAACAGGTTTGTAGTGAGCTCAAAGCGAACTAGTAGTCTCTATTGTCTTTCTACCATATTGACCCCGTTGATAACTTAATGAGCCCAAAGCGGCGTGAACTATAATATGGAATTATGTTATTAGTCTCTACTCATGAAGCCATGTGACACTTTCGGGTGTTGTTCCCTGGTTGGTGCTGTGTATAATATGTGATGAGTTCTGCAGGAGATGGAAATTCTTTGGAAAGAAGTATAAGATTTGCTGTTATATTGCCCTTCTTGTTTGACAATTTGGTATTTTTTTTATGCATTCTGAAGTAATTTATTTGTTTCTATCAGCTTCAGTAATGGCTTGTTTTTAAATTTTATTTTATTTTCGACATAATTCATGGTTTGGTAAGGATGGTTTGGGTCTCATTTTTGTTTCTTTGTTACCCCACGATAATTCCTTGCCGAACCTTGAGGATGGTCCATATATTTTAGTAGCCAAAATATTTGCATGGCCATAGTTTCCTGCAACAAAGCACATATGACGAAGGTAGACCAGAAAATGTTCAAGTGAAATCTGATGAGATCATTGATCGTTAATTGGAAATTCTGATGAATCCTTTTTGGCCAGTATCATTTGGAGAACAGAGGTTATGGGATATCTGTAATGAAGAACAGAAGATGTAGATCCTCGCGGTACCTACAGAACTAAGGCAACTTGTTATAATATCTCTAAATACTCGTTAATGATGACACAGCTTGTGCCAGTTCATTGATTGTCTATGGTTAATTCTGGCATGATAATAATTTGGTACGTGTTTACTTTCAGGAGTTTGTTAATGTTGTAGTGCCTTCTTTGATTCATCTCTTTTGTTGAGGAATTGTTTCTTATGTTTTTAGTTGATTAAAGTTTTACATCTGATTGCAAGGGTAAGGCCGCGTACTATGACTCTCCTCCGTACCTTCATATGGCGAGGAGCTATTGGCACCATGATGCATTAGTTTAAACTTTTCTTCTGATACAACGATGCATCGTACGTGTTATGATATTTATTTGTTTCCATATGTGGAAGTGTGATCTTGGACAGATTGGCAATCGAATTGCATACGAAAATTTTATTTGTTGTTATATGTCTATATGTCTTGATACTTCTTCACTAATATCATGGTAGACGTTTATTTGTATGCCACTATCACTTTATGATTAATACTCCTTTTCACTTGACATTTCTAACTATGTTTCATTCTCCTCCTTTCTCGTAATTTTGAACAGTTATTCTCAAAAGTCGAGCCACATTTTAATGGAGTTATCTTTACTTCCATCAAATTGTGCTAGTTAGAAGGTATGCCAGTTCCTTCACGATCTTATCAGTGGCAACCCAGTTGCTGAAATTTTCTGGTATTTCTTAAGAGTACTTGTTATGTTCAGTTGGTGAAGTAACCAGGGTTTTGTCTTTTGTATTTAATTTGGCATTTGTTTGATTAATTTATGCTGCTCATTCTGATTCTGGTTTCAATTTCACAAGTGAGGATCCACCTTGGAAAATTCTCGAAATTAAAATGGTTTTCCAAAAATCACATGAAATGGAAAACTTAAAATAGACATTTCACTTCTTGACTCTTCTTTTTAGTACTTGTTTGATGATGAAATGAATGTAAGGGACCTAATTTAAGGTTTAGGGATATAAATCCTTTACAATTGTTATTATGTTTAGAAATTACTCCACTTTTTAACTTATTTACTGTTTAGTCTTATTATTGACGAAGTCCTGATAAATTAAACCTTTTCATTTTGGTCTAATATAATATCTTTATTTGATATTATATCTGTTTAAATTACTCTAATACAGATGTATATGCCAACATAAAAAATAGTTAATAAAAAATATATCGTAAGTCAATTCAAAGGGTCAATTAAACATTATACTGAACAATAATTTTCTTAACACACATTTTTAACATATTGAATAAATATTTCGACAGGTAATCAATTTGTACTAGTGTGATCTCTACTTTCGAAATGGAAATATTGTCAAAGTGTTGGATCAGTGATTCTTGGAAGAAGAGATTCCTTCTGTGGTTGGTCATGTCTGAATTTTCAGCGTCTACTTTCAGCCCTTCATAGTATTTTATCTTTTGCATGAGTAAAGTTGATTTCAAAACATTTACAATATCATTTACAATACATGGGAATTTATGACTGAGAGACATTAAGATATATTTCTTTAAACTATCCATACAATCTAATTAAAGTTTGTTCAAATTCACGTTGAATAGAATAAAAATGGTGTCTTGGTATAGGAAAAACACAATTTTAACATTTTTATATTAATTTTTTTACTAATATTCATTTAGGTTTAGTTATCTTTATATTATTTATTTATTTATTTATTTTGTTCAATTTAATCACCCTGTCAATAATTTTTTCATCAAATCTCTCAATATATTATCAAAATTGCTAATACAAGTGGCTTGATATTTGGCTTTCTTAATCATGATCCAGAGTTTGATTAAGTTATAATTAGATTTACCACATTACCTTAAAAAAATTAGGACGACCAGGTCGAAGAGGAGTTAAACTTCCCAGTTCCAGAAAAATCTTTAATTTATATATACTTCAATATTAATTATAATTTTTACCACTAATTAGATAAAGATGTATTTTTAAAATTAAAAAATTTGATTAAATAAGATCATTTTTTTTTTCCTAAAAAAATGGATTTTTCGTTTTTTTTTTCTTTTGTTGGTTCAATTTAACGTTTCTCTTTGTTATTGGTTATGATCAGAACGGAGGCAATTGGAGTTCCAGCAGCACCACCGCCACAACCACCGTCACCGCCAACGCCACCTCCACAGCCACCTATTCCCTCCCCAATCGGTGGCAACACCTTCCACCTTCCCCGAATCGATTGTTATGGATTCCAATCCAAAACCTTCCACATCACCGGCGCCAAACCCTAACCCTAGCAAGGCACCACCCTCGAAGGAACAAAACCACAGAGATCTATTGAACCACGTCGAAGCCTACCTCGCGAAGCGCGACGGCGTGGACAAGCTCCTCAAGATTTCCCGTTACGCCACCAAACTCATCCTCGCCTCTTCGCTCCTTCAATCCTCCAACAACCCAACCCTCTACCACCGCCTCAAATCCTTCGAATCCAGCGTCGGCGTCAGCCGCAAGGCCTTCCGACTCGGCAAATTCGTCCAAGACCTAAACGCTCTCCGAGCCTCCCACCCCCACTCCAACCGCCACCTCCTCTTCTCCCTCCTCGCCTACGGCGGCGAGGGCTTCTACTACTTCGTCGAGCAGTTCGTCTGGCTCGCGAAATCCGGCCTCATCGATCCCAAGCACGCGCGCACGTTCCAGAAAGTGAGCGCGTGGGCGGAGCTCGTCGGGTACTTCGGGAGCGTGGCGCTCAAACTCGCCGATTTAAACACTATTTCCGAGGAGGAGAAGTGTTTGGGGTCGAGCGTGGAGATCACGAGCTTGAGAGGGGTTGGGTGCGTGGAAGAAGAATCTAGGTTGCGGAAGTTGATAGAAAAGAAAACGATGAAGAGGCTTTCGGTTGTTCAGGATTTGGCCGACGCAGTTATGGCTTTGGACGATATTTTGGATGGGAATGGACCCTTTTCGAAGCCGGTTTTCATGGCTTCCGCTGGGCTTTTGTCGGCGCTTATTAGCACTCACAAGAATTGGGTCTCTTGCTGAATCTCTCACAGCTTCTTTTCATGCATACAAAGTCATGTAGGTATGTATACTGTGTAGATACAAAAATGGTGCTTTGTTCTTTGTTACTTTCTTGTGCTTATAGTTTTGGATTTATCAATGAATATCAATTCATGAATTAAAATGGGCATGATTCCATTTGTTTGTTTTTCTTGTTTGTCTTTCTGTGGTTATGGCAATTCTGCTGCTTGCTGAGTGAGTTTCTTTCTTTTGGTGTTTGGTTTGGATAGAAGAAAAGAAAATGATATTAGTTATGTGTTAGAATCCATGGTTGAACTAGAAGAGAGAAATGGAGAAGATGTTATCAACTGGAAAAAGAAAATTGCATTAGAATGAGTATAGTGAGTTTTCTAATAGGATTAGGAAGCTTGTGTCACAACTAATCTGTTAACTAAATTTCTAGTTGATTTAACTTTTCTATACTGCAAATTGAATGACTCCTTGTTGTTCAATGAAGTTCATTCATAATTTTCGCATGAAGTGTGGCCTAATAGGAGAAGGAAAAAAATAAATTGATTTGTTTTAGGAATGCATTTACATGGTGACTTTATCCCTGTGGAGATGCATTGGCAATATAACACTTAGTGCTGATGAATTTAGATAGCTTGCATGAATTCTCAGATATATGCATCATTGCCACCACTGTCTTCACACAAAATTTGAACTAGCAATATTTGTCTCTTGTCACAAATATATTGAAAATGCTTTGGAAGGGAGTTCTCCTTAAAGGTTTTGAATGTGAGTGAGAAGAAGAAAAAGTTTATAGTAATTTTCATTAACTAGAACAAAAAATAATTTTGGTAGTCTTATTATTTTTATTTTAAGATTTATATATTAAATAATTTTTGTTCTCTCTCAAGTAACATTTATATCATAGGTAACATTTCTATCATAAATAATTTTGGTAGTCTTATTATTTTTATTTTAAGATTTATATATTAAATAATTTTTGTTCTCACTCACATAACATTTCTATCATATATATACGTTAATTTTAACTATACCTTAAAATAGGGACAATTATTTACTATATAATATAAATTTTTGTTTTTTTAATTAATTAAATATTAATGCTTATTTTATTTTTTAAGAGTTTGTTAAAATAAAATACTTTATTATTAAAATATTTACAATTTTAATTTGTTAAAATGAAATATTTATAATTTTTATTTTTTTAACACTTTTTTTTAGATTACAAAAGTTTGACTTGAGTGTGGGATAGAGAAAGAAAATTATATAATAAATAAATTTTAAAATAAAAATAATAGGGATATTTTTAATATTTTTTTAGATTACAAACGTTTGGCTTGAGTGTAGAACAGAAAAAGAAAATTATATAATAAATAAATTTTAAAATAAAAGTAATAGAGACATTTTTAATTTTAATATTCTTTTAGATTACAAACGTTTGACTTGAGTGTGGGATAGAAAAAGAAAATTATATAATAAATAAATTTTAAAACAAAAATAATAGAGACATTTTTAATTTTAATATTTTTTTAGATTACAAACGTTTGACTTGAGTGTGGGACAGAAAAAGAAAATTATATAATAAATAAATTTTAAAACAAAAATAATAGAGACATTTTTAATATTTTAAAAATTTGGTAAGTGTAGGAAATAGTTTGTATAAATACGTATTTTATAAGAATTATATAAATTAAAGTTAAAATATCAATAATTATGAAGTAATTAATTTATGAAATGGAAATGATGTTAAAAAATTGTTTAATTTTTGAAATTGAATATAAATAATTAATTGCAATGTTCAATTTTTTTTTCTACATACGAATTTGAAAAAAATATAGGTGCAATACAAAAGTTGTAAAACAGAAAATGAGATTTGTGGATTAAATTTAAACATATAAAAAGAATAATAATATTTCAATAGGTTTAATATACCAACAATGTAATAATACCTGAAAATTAATTATGTTATTGAAAAAAAAAAAACTACATCAAATAGTGAAATAAATGGAATGCAATAATTTGTCCTTAAGAGTTAAATTATTGACATTCCTCCTATTTCAATTGGCCACATTAATCCAATCATAATTTTGATTTTGATTTTCCAATATTGTCGTCACTAGATCTTATGTGTTGAGGTTTCTCAATAACACTCTTATGAGATCCTCATAATAATTATCTCTCCGTAATAGAAATGTATCTAACAACTAAAAGTCAAATGTTAAGAAAAATCAAATTCAGTCATACCAAATAAAGGGAAAAAATTATTAATAATGGAGAATCATAATATCTTTTTAATTTGTTTTTTCAGTTTTGAAATGATGAGTGTAATATAATAAATGTGGGAAATGAGACATGTTTCCAGGAGGGGGCTTTGATTGTCACCATCCACTAATTTTTATCCTTTCTCTGTCAAATTCTTATCTCTTAGGTTTTGAAGACCACGAAAGACATCGAAGACATTACTTATAACTTGCACATTTGACAAATTTATATAAATATGGTAAATGTAAATATAAATCAAATAAGAACAATACAACTTTAATTTATAATTTATTCATAAATTAACATAAATCATTCTTTTGTTGAAACTTTCTTAATCATCTCTGAAGATTGGGCCAATGAGATCAAGTTGAAATTGTTGTATTACCTTTATGTTTATATCCTAAGTCTTGGGACTACTTACTTGAGATTATATCTTTATCATATTAATTATTAGCTATGAAACATAATATTTTTATTAATTAATCACATCATATCATTTAATTGATGCAAGAAGAACAGGATATAATTTAGAATGACATGTTTCTACCTTATTGCTATCAGATTTGACAAGAATGACACGGGTTTAAACATAGATTATCAATATATTTAAAAAATGGAGATTTTAATTGTGGATAAGTAAGATTACGTGATTTTACATATTATATTATTGTGATTCAAATTCCACATATAATAAATAAAATTGTAGGATTTTAAAGTAAAATTGTGTGGATCATCATTTTTTTTAAATTCCACTATATTATCAACTATTTTATTAGGTACAGACGGATTCAACTCAACTAAAACCTAATATTAATTAAAAACTAGTGTAATTACTCAATTAAAACTTAATATTAATTAAAAACTAGTGTAATTAAAAATTTATCTTAACATATATAGTGTCAGCTGTAGTACTATTCACCCAGTTAAAATTAATACACTTAAAAGCTGCACTACCTAATTACTTTGTCAATGAATTAGATTTTAATTAAAATAAATATCAAATTCAATTAAAATTTAAAAGTATTTTTCTTGTACAATTTATTTTCTTGAGATAAATGATTTTCAATTAAAATAAAATTTAAATAACACAATTTTAAAATTCATTTCTTCTTCTCTCTACAAAATTTCAAATCATATATTCAAGTTATTAGAACAACATAACTTATATATAAAAAAAATTACAATTTGTGTTATTGTACTACAATTTATAATTTTGTAAATTTTTTCACTATTCTAACCATAATATTAATTTTAACGATCTTGAAAATTATTATAGAATGGTGAAATTTTCTAAATGAAATTAAATGGGATTATAATTATAAATACATCACACACGTTACCTTGACAAACAACATAATCCTAATAAAGAAAATCCTAAAAACAAAGACGAAGATATAAGAGTTTAAAAACAATATTCTTATTTTTCCAGGATGATAATATTATGAATCAAATATGAGATGAATTGAAGATTTGTAACAAAATATGAACTTCTACCTAAAATTGATATTCTTATATCTTTGTCACAGTCTAAAATATGCTCACACGATAGAGTTAAAAAAAATTAAAATTAAGAACTTAAAAAGACAGTACTGAAAAGTCCTAGTGTTTTATTTTATAATGTTATTCACTTTTTAATTTGATGTACCTTTTTTATCTCGACCATTGTAATGAATATAATTAATTTTCATGCATTATTAAATTCGTTGTTGGTAAATTGAACCCACGTATTATTATTTGTATTTTTATATGTTTAAATTTAATTTGTAAAATTATTACACTTTACCTTTTTAAAATTCGTATGTGGGAAAAAAAATTAAACATCAATTGCAATTAATTATTTGTACATATTTAATTTCACGAATTAATCTTTTTTCTAACATTATTTTCATTTTATAAATTAATTACTTCATAATTATTCATCTTTCAATTTTATTTTATGCACATTCTTATTAAAACACAAGCAATGATATTTTGTAATTGTATTGTCTTCTGTGAAGTTCTTTTGCATGTTGATTAAGCAATTAATGGTTTAGCAAATCTCTCATTCGATGGAAGGTTGAGTCTATGGCTAGGTAGAGAGTCTCCTATTCACAACATAAACTTAATTAAAAAAATATGAAAATTTTTAGATATTTATAACAAAAATTATTAATAAAGAATTGTGTAAAAATATTTAAATTTACAAAGAATTTAAAATTTATATTTTTGTTATATAGAGATATGTAAACAACGACGATGTAGTATAATAATTATGTCATCCTATTTAATAAAAACAATCAAACAATAATATTTTAATTGACAAATATTACTTGATAAAAAAATTATTTTAATAAGATTTTAATTAAATATACTCACATATACGAAAAAAAATCAAAATTTAATTAAATCTTATAACTATAGATAATTTGGAGGTCTTGTTAAAACTGTGAATTGTGACCTTAATACATGATTTACAAGCTACAAAAAGTTACATCAAAAAATTCAATAAATTTTAGTTGGAAAATATTTAATTTTGTAGATTTTATCTTAACAAATGAAAGAAAGAAGTAAATATATTTTTTTCATTTTTTTTAATCATTATTTGAGATGCGAATTGTTCTATTTATCCACTTGGTTTTTGTGGACCAGAGACAGACTTAGAGAAAAATACAAATAAACTTTATCCAATATGTTTAAAATATGACTTTCGCAAATTATAGCATAATTAGTAATATGATAACCACAATATTTTTTGAACTGTGAAATGATATTATCATTATATAATACTTTATTTTGCAAATATTTGTTGGCTAAGTTTTTCATTAGAAGTTCTTAAACTTTTTGTTTTCCTTTTGAAGTTAAACTTAATAATATAGATTATTAGTTTATTTTTTTTTGTCACTTTTTAATAATTTTATACGTGTTTCTTATGAAACAAAATTGTTAAATATTCAGCATGATTTATTTTTTCACTTTTATATTTAATTAAAAACTGTTATAATAATAATGATAAGTAAAAAAGTATCTTTAAAACTAAATTAAAATTAGGATACTAACATTTTTTTATGATACTAACATTTTTTTATGATGTAGTTTTCTCGGATATAAGAAGTTTTTGAGAAGATAAAATTGAGATAACTTGATATAGAATACATTTTAACTATTAACTTCGAGAAATTCGTAAGTTATTTTCTTTATTTTTTAAAATATAAATACCTCTTTAAATTTATTATGAAATATAAATTTAAATTGATTATATATTTATATTTAGTAATAAAGTTGTCTATTTAAGTCGTAATCACGTATATTATTAAAATGAACATTCAAGTAATTTTTTCTAATAAAAGTGGATCTAGTTTCTTAGACAAAATCTCATACTTGAGTTTTGTAAATTAAAAAAAAAACATAATTGAAATGAGAGAATATATTAAGGAGATGAAAAAGGAAAGTTTTTCTATTTCATGAATTTGGAATAAGAAAAATATGTTTTCTATATTTGATTTACTTTCCAAAAAAACTAACTTTATCATGAGACAATGTTTTTCAAGAGGCAAGATTTTCTCATAATGATCTTTAACTAACTTTTTTCACAAAATAAAAAATATTATTCGTGAAAAAAATACAAAATTTACTAAAAAAAGGAACAAGTCACTTATATTATATATAGTAACAAATTAATTATTTTGATGAAATAAAACTTTACTTTGATTTTAAAGAACTCGTATAATTTTTTTTTACCAAACAAAGAAGAGTTAGTTATTATCAAGAATCATAATAATTTTTGTAATAATGATTATTGGGTATGGAATATTTTTTCTGGAATTATATTTCTTATCTTTAGCTTACCTTTTAAAATGAGTATTTTTCAAAAATAGTTTTAAACCAAGTTTCCTGTAAAAACATTTTCGAAACTGAGAATTATCTTTCCCAAATTAAAATAAAAAATATTGTTCCGACCACATATTTAATATGACTGTGAAATAAAGATTCCGATAAAAGACATATTACTTTTCCGTAATTATAAAATGTATATGAATATTTTTATTAATTAAAAAATAATATTTTTAAGACTCATAATTTATGTGTAACGATAAATATTTCAAATGCTGCGGTGATTAAGTTTTTAGACTAAAATTAATAATTACATGGTTGCAAAAAAAAAAATTAAAATAATCGATGAAAAAATATTTATCATAATAATATTTAACAATCATGTTTGCCAGTACGTTGAATAAATAAGGATTAAAGGTAAATGCTAATAAACATAATATCTTAAAAATCAACATATCTAGATAACTATTAAGAAATTAATAAATAAATCTTAATTGAAAATTTCACAATAAAAACACAATAACTGTTATCATTAATTTTTTCATTATTACCCAATTACATGATAATCTATCTATCAACTTTATTAATTTTTAATTTTTCTAAAGAGCATCCATGATTAATTGATAATATACATTATTTCCAAGATTCACATCATTAAAAAAAATCTTAAACAAACTTTCTCAGTTCTATTCTTATCTATGTTTGATAAGATAACAAGATAAAATAATAATCTATTTAAAAGCCGTGGAAAATTCGAGATTCATGAAATTGTGCCAATTTCCTATATTCTTCATCTTCTTGTTCTCGCAGGTTGCGGCTATTGCAGATTCTTCTTCTCCCATGCTTCAAAGCTTACCCAGAGAAACCCTAAGTCTCACTCGTGCCTAAATTCATTCACTTAACCGTAATTCTCTTTCCTTCAATATTTAACTACCCAGTAACCTATTTGGTTATGTTTCAACTTTTAACAGTTAGGGTTTTTCTTCCCTCCAATTTTAAATTTCTTCAGTTTTTTTTTTTTTTTTTTTTTTTTTTTTTTTTTTTTATGATTTTTTTTTTTTTTT
>Ga0209700_103307_pt1 | contig 31106 bp, 12 predicted proteins | sample SiratroredBW_FD_187528 | JGI IMG/M metagenome (GOLD analysis project Ga0209700, IMG submission 187528) | Root nodule microbial communities of legume samples collected from California, USA - Siratro red BW (SPAdes) (version 2) | ecosystem: Host-associated > Plants > Roots > Nodule | place: USA...
TCTTTTCTCTACATTTCTTGAAACCAGTTTCACTCGTAACGACTTTTCTTTCTTTTTTTTTTTCTTATTTCCACTCTTCTTTGCACTTCAAAAAGATACGAAATAATAATTTAATTTAAAATTTATATGGAAAATAATAATTTGAATATGCAATAAATTTAGATGTATATATATATGTTATTTGTTTATCTTCTTCTTTTAATATATATATATATATATATATATTAGAATACAATAAATATTTTGTGTATATATTTAATATTCTTATTTATTAGTAATTATATTTTAAAATTAAAAAATTTTATATCTCACAACTTTTATATATAGCACAATAAAATAATAATAATAATAATAATAATAATAATAATAATAAATATGAACTACTCATTCACTTTTCTGTTAGTCTATAATATAGCTAGGTATCTTTCTCTCTTTTTCACCTAAAATTTTAATCTATATTACTTTTCTAATATTTTTATTGAAATTATAAATTACACTTATTTATAATACACATATTTTATTCAAATAAATTATAAAATTAAAGTTAATATAAATATTAAATTTTTACTTACTAAAATAAGATAATAAAATTCGACAACCAATCGTCGTACATATTTTTCTAACACACAACACACACACATATATATATATATATATATATATATATATATATATATATATATATATTATAACATATAAAAAAGACAGACAAGTGTGAGAGTCGATCTTATAAGTTAAACTTTAGAATGAAAAAGGTTAATTAATTTAGCAATATTAATAACTTGCGTTGCAGAAGCATATACCCCAACCATTTCATACGTATATACCTTTAATATCAAATAGAGGTTAATGTATTGTTTAGTCTTGTAAGATTAATGAATTTAGATTTTTTTATTATAGAAACTTTCTTTTTTATTTCTATAAAATTTTAAACATTATTTTCAGTTTTTGAAAAAATGTGAAATTTAGTTTTAGTCATGATAAAACATGTTTATTTTATTTTCATGTTTTTCCAAATTCCAAGTCATCTTTAGTTCCCCATATTCATTTTAATATAGATAAGTCAGATTTTATTTATTTTTCAGATATTGAGAGTTTTTTAAAATTATATTTAACATTATATTTCACTACATGCTGTTCAACACATTTAACTGATGTGATATAGTAACGGTAAAGAATATCGACTTAAATTTTAAACGAATTAAAAAAACAAATTTTAAGACAGTTCTTTAGTTCCCCATATTTATTTTAATATAGATAACTAAGATTTCATTTCTTTTGCAGATATTGAGAGTTTTTTTTTTAAATATTATATTTAACATTATATCACAGCACTAATATGTTTCATTACATGCTGTTCAACATATTTAACTCATGTTATATATATAATAGTAAGGGTAACGAATATTGACTTTAAATTTTAAACGAATTAACGTCACAGAATCAAAATCAAAATTCACTTTTCTCAAAAATTAAAAACTTATTTAAGTCTATTAAATGCTAGAAAAGTTAAGAGCCCTATACCTTATTACTATATATAAATATAATAGTACTACAAGTTATGATCCATTACATGTAAAAATGAGTCAAATTTACCCTTCATTACATTTTATAGAATAAAAATTAATTAATACAACCATTGATAAATTTTATGTTTTTTATCAATTAGATCATGTATATAAAGCTAACAAAATTGTTTAAAAATTTATTACTATATTTAATTTTTTTAAAGTGTAATATGTTATCATAAACATTGGTTGGGACAAGTGTAGACTCTTCATAAATTTATATTATATATATTTACTTCCATAGAAATTTATTTGAAAGGGTAATTCAACTTAAAAATCGATATTTAGGAGCAATATATCAATCTTTCATAACATCAAACACTAAGGAACGATAATGGCTATGTTTTTCGAAAAAAGAAAAAAAAGAAGAGGTAAATGAATCTATTATAAAATCAGACAACAAAATGCATACAAGATAATATGTTAAGAAAAATAGTGAGTATTTAATTAACATACAAAATCAACGAGAAAGGTGCTGTTTTTTCTTGTTTTTTCAAATATAGGGTTTTTGTTTATCAGCAAAATATAGGGTTGACGTGTGGTATTTTTAAAGAATTACATTGTTTATATAACAAATTTTGCCACACTCTTTACTGTGCATTTCTTTATTTCTCTCCCTCACATTACTCTTATTAATTGTCGCTATCTTTTCTTAATTTTTGTCTTTTAATATACAATAAAATTTGGTACAAACTTAGTTTAACTGAGCTGCATTGTTGTTTGCATTGCATCACAGAAATTCACGTATGGACAAGAGAAGACTCTTGGATACCATTATTAGGTCAATTACATTACACACATATTCTAATATCCTATGTAGAGATTCTCACATGTGGTTTAGGATTGGTGGTGGCAATTGGTTGACTTTTTTAATTTGCATGAACTCACTCACTCCATGATGAGCAGTAGCAAGTGAGTTCGTGGGAAATAAGGGCAGTGGCAGAAAGTGTTGGGGACAAAATCTTCAATCTTTCTGAGATTCAGAACCTAGCTATTGCAAGTACATGACTCTGGGGATCAAAGTCAACCTGTCCCGTAACTTCCCTTCTCTTGACCTTTTTGACCTGTCAGAAGAAGGAAGACCAGGTTGGAAGTATTAGGCTGGATTCAGATATTGCCATCCTTTGTAGGGTCTCCCTGCTGTTAAATCTGAATCTCTACATGTTTTGTGGCTTATGACTTTTGAGAGGGTTATTGTAAAGTTCAGAGCTACCTCATAACTTAAAACGTCCATATCAGGGCATGTATATTGCTGAAAAATCGTTCTTCAAACAAATACTTTGTAAAAGCTTATTCAGAAAAAAAAAATAATGTTTTATCATAACTATTGTAGTTGTATAGATCTATCATTTGGAATATTTACTCAACAATAAAAATAGTAAAATATAAATATTGTTTCGATTGCTGTTTTATTTTAATTTTATAACGTTCTATTTTATTTAATGAAGTTGTAAATGAAATTATACTTATAAAAAGATCAATACAGTTGTTTTATTTATATTTAGAAAAATAAATCAATATAATAGATAGATTTGAACTCGTCCGGTAACATATCTTATGATATGATAATAAATAAAAATGTTTTTAAAAAGATGTTTTTAATTATATATAATCAACTTCTTATTTCAATATTTCTAATAATAAAGGATTAACTTCTTATTTTTATAATTATAATATTTCTTTCAAGTTAGAGCATAAAGGTGATATGTGTCTACATTATTTTAAATATAGTTAACTCTTAATTTTTATGTAAAGTTGATGACTATGTCAGTTTGTTCATTATTGATGACAAATTTAGTGGTGATGTTTTAAGATTTAGTTTTTCTCTTATAAAATGATAATTCACCTCAATATGTTTGGTCATTTCATGAAAGACAAGATTACAAACCATGTGTAATGTTTCTTAGTTGTCATATAATATTTGGGAGCTTTCTAATTTAAGCTCTTTGACAGGTTATTTTATCCATATGAGCTCACAGCTGATGACTAATTTTATTGCCTATATGTTGCTTCTGCAGTTAACTTTGCTACAACTTATTGTTTTTTACTCTTTCATGATATTAAACATCATTAGAAGAAGAAATACTCTTGATTGGTGAAGAAGTAGAAGAAGATGAAGGGGAAGAAGAAGAAGAAGAAGAAGATAAGGAGGAATGCTCAGATTGTATTTCTCCATTCTTTATCACCTTTGTTTGGATAATTGTAAGTTTTGTGCCTATATTCCAAACATTTAAAACATTTTAAGGCACTTGTTTTTCCTCATATTAGGGTTTAGGTGAAAAAGAAGAAGAGATATGATCCTTGGAAGAAGACGAATGCTAATGATCATTAGAGTGAGAGGAAGAATGTTTATGATCTTTTGAAGAGGAAGAAGAAGATGGTTTAGAAGACTTACCTTGGTAGGACTTGTCTTCTTCCTCTCTTTCCTTTGAAGAATTCCAAAAGGCATACTTTTGACACATAGTGCCTCTTCATTTGTCTCTCTACCTTCATGGCTTGATGAAACATATCTTTTAAATTCATTTTATGTCTTAGTTCAATCCATTTAAAAATCTATGGCTTGATGAAACATTTCATTGTAGGCCTACCATCTATCAATTATTATGCTAATATAAGATTTGACTATTTAAATTTATATTTTAAATAATTTTATAAAATTTGGGATATTACAGTGAACATGTGTGATTTGGTGATGAGTGACCTCTTGAATCTCCAAGAGTCCTAGAAGAATCGAGATGTGAAAACTGATGAGCATGTCCTTTACTATAAGATGTGTTGGCGTCCCTTGATGAGCCAATTGTGAATCCTTTTTTTGGGCTCATATTTTCATAACTTGGCCAAGGCAATTGCTTCCTGCACAATACAAATTCTGACCTGCACTAAACCAACTTTTAATATACCAAAAATCTCTCTATTATTTTTATTATAAAATTCATGTATTGAACAATTTTTCTTTTTCTTCTCTCTCACACGTGCAGTCCGATCATGCGCCTTCTGATGAGTGCAACCAAAGAAAAAATTGTTAACATTTCTCTTTCTCTCTGTCATATGCACTATATCTTAAAAGGTATGATATATTTTTTTCTTAACAATAATAAAAATGATGTTGGAAATTGCTTCAAGCACAATACAAATTTTTGCTTTTTCAATTAATTTCATGTTAATGGTTATTTCATTTTCCGTTAGTTTGTTAAAATGAGATATTTTGTTGTTAGTATATTTACAACTTGATATCGAATAGTGGTATGATTAATTTTAAAAATTCAGTTGAACACATTGTTTTCAAATTTAGTGATAACAAATTCGATGTTGGTTAAAAAAAATATAGATACTTTTTAATATTTATAAGATTTTTTTTATTATTTACCAAAAAAGTTTGTTAATATTTATCGAAATAAATTTGTTATTATTTATCAAGATTGTTTATTAATATTTTATTCAAAATTATACGAAATATCATTAAATGCAAAGTTATATTTTCAATATGTCTTCTAGTTCTAGTCACAGTAAGTCTAGCCAAAAAAGAAAAAAGAAAAAAGAAAAGGTCAAGAAGCCCAGCAATGCTTGGTCCAGGAATACTTTGTAGAACTATCTAGGTTGAGTACAGAGGTAAATCCGTCTTGTTAAGGAGTTGTCTTTAGTAATCTTTGTGAAGTGAAATTTTGTCATTTTTTTATGATAATATTACAAGTATCATGTTGTTCGAAGTGAGCACGTGAAGGTTATCTATTTGTGTGTTTTTACCAACTAAAGTTACAATACTATTTTAATATCTTTTAATTCTTATATTATCATTTTAGATTTTTTTTAGTTTTTATATTATATATTTGTAGACATAAAAAAATTAAATATGGAATTCTTTAATATTTTTAAAGATAAAAAAATTGTTGTATAATAAAAGGGTAGATGTCCTGAGGAAGCAAAGATACCTTTCAAAGAAGTATGTTAACATCTCTCTTTCTCTCTATCATATGTACAGTATATATTTATTTTGAAGGGTGTGATATATACTTTTTTTATCAATAATATAATTAGTTTTAGTAGAATCATAAAAGGAATTAAATAGAATAATTTTAAAAGAATTGAGATTTTACTTTTTATTAAGGACATATATCTTTCTCATTATTTTTTTGAGTATTTGACATGATTCCAAGATTAATAGGATGTTGTATTGTTTTACTTTTGTAGGTAAATGTTACAGGATTTCACATAACTTTGCATACATACATGTGGATTCTACTTTTCTGGAAGGGTTGTTTTTTTGTAATCCACTTTTCGTGTTAGTTTTGGTCATTGGAATTCAGTATCCATAAATGAAGTTTTGACTTGTTTAAAGATCATGGATGTAGAATTTTTAACTGGCATATTAGATAAGTGTGACATGTGGGAGGTAGATGATTTTGATATGATGCAATCAATATCTTCTCATGCATATGATAATGAATGTAGGCCACGTGAATGCAGTGAAGCATTTACTACAAATAAGGTAAAGGTGATTGACATGTGAATCTTATTTGATGAATGAAATATGATGGTGTCATATGTTTTGTAGGTATTTAATTCTCGAGATGACCTCTTGAAGTGGACTAGAAAGGTTACATATGGCTTTGGTTTTGTGATTGTTATGTTAATGTTGATTACATGGAATGGTCAACTAGAAAGGCAAACATATGTATTATTAGGTTGTCAGAGAGGAGGTAAATACAGACAATATAAAAAGGACTTGGAGGTTAGTAAAAGTGGAACTAGGAAATGTTTAGATTACAAGGGGAACCGGTTAAAGGTGGTGAAGGATGGATTGTAAAGTTACTTTGTACCTCTCATAATCACAACTTGGAAGATACGTTGGTAGGTCATCCATATGTTGGCAAGTTAACACATAATGAGAAGTTTATGCAGGTTGATATGACAAAGACTTTGGTGAAGCCTAGAAATATTTTACTAACCATAAAGGAGCATAATGAAAAGAATGTGACCACCATCAAGAAAGTTTATAATGCCACGAATATGTATCGAAGATCATATCGATGTCATAGAACTAAAATGCAACAATTAATGATGTTACTGGAGCGAGAGATGTATCTTCATTGGTGTAAGTTTAATGAGAATAAGAATGTGGTCTAAGATATATTTTGGACACACCCTGATTTAGTTAAACTACTGAATATATTTAATATTGTGTTAATGATGGGTAGCACCTATAAGACAAACAGATATATGATCCCTTTACTTGAGGTTGTTGGTGCAAACTTAACGAGGTTGAACTTTTTTGGTGTATTTGTTTTGGACGAATCTGAGCGACAAAATAATTTTGTGTGGACCCTTGAAAGACTTAAAGGGTTATTTTATTTCTACGAGTTGATGTGTACCCTAGGATCATAGTTAGTGATGGAGATATTGCTCTCATGAATACAATAGGTGTTGTGTTTCTTAAAACTTTTAATGTTCTATGTTGATTTCATATTGTGAAAGTAAAGTGATGGAAGCTTAGGGAGCTATTGTGGATTGTGATCATGTAGAAGGATTTGATCATCGTGTGTAATCATTTAAAGTGGTATGTTCTCCATGGCCCATATTTATTGATTATGTGAACGTTACTTGGTTAATTCCACACAAAGAAAAATTGTTAAGGCATGGACGGATAGGGTCATGCACTTAGGTAACACAACAAATAATAGGTATGTACATCTTAACTATAAATTATTATCTAAATTAATTGGAAACCTAAGTCCATTATTATTTGTTTTCGTTTTTAGGGTTAGGGTGCACATTGAAATTTGAAGAGGATGCTTCAGACCTTCATGGGTGACTTGTGCTTTTGTTGGGATTCCATTAATAAGATGATTATCTTGCACATAATTAAATTAAAACTTCATTTGAGAAGAGTCTTCACATAGTGGGTCATGTGTTTAACATTATAGCATACAAAAAATTACTTGGTTTTGTGTCAAAGTGTGTTTTGCAACATATTGCAGATGAGATGGATCAAGTTAAATGTGTTGACTTAGATAAAACTCGTTGTGGTTGTATCCTTAGATCAACTCACGGTCTTCCTTGTGCTTGTGAATTGACTTTTTTGGTGTAGGTTGCCTACCCCCTACAATAATTGCATGTCATGTGGACACTATTAAACTTTTCATATATTTCATCTGATGAAAGTTCAACGAAATGTCAATCCAAAAAGAGTTTGATGTGATCTTGAAGGGCTTTAAAAAGGTTGACATTGCTGGTAAGGTTAACCTAAAGAATAAGTTGATGGAAATTGCATATCCAGATATGACATCTTTGTGTACACCAACGTCAAAAGTAAAAACAAAAGGTGCTGAAAATGGTCGTGTGACTAAATTTGCAAGATCAACCAAGCGAATCCCGTCTTATTTTGAGCACGTGGATGCGCTACAATCACAACAAGATAGTTCCTATACTTAGAAATTTAGCAAGGGAGTCAACCAAGAAACTCCTAAAAAAAAAAATCAATCCCTATGTTGGATCAATTTCCTACAGGGTTTCATCCCTATATTGTTGTAGGTGAAGTTGGAAAATGATTGTCAAATTCTACCAATTGATATATTGTGGTATACCCATTGTTATCCAATCGTCCAAGCTTGGTCATCACCTTACACCAATAGGATGCAATTTTTTCACAAATAATGACAATTAGATAACATTTATAGCTTACAGTTTGTATTTAAGAAATTAAATTTAGTGCATGAAGGATATTTGTAAATTAATTAGGAAGCAATTACACTTGTATAGTGGAGACAATTTATATAGTGTAGGAAGCAACAACCTATTTGAAGGAGTTGAGACATTAGTTTAAGATGGATCCATAGCCTATTAGGCTCCACAAGAAACCCAACTTTGCAACTGGCTTCATGATTTGAAAAAGCAAAAACTTTCCACCTATTTTTCGTATAACTCCCTCTTACTGAATAGATTTCTTAATTTAAATTAATTATAAATTTCAAAGTATACTATTAATTATCATGAAGTATTGCAAATTATTAATAGTTGAATTATAATAAAATTCATTATCAATTGACATTGCATGTGATGTGAGTTACACCATTCATTTCAAGGTTTAAAAATTTTGTCAAAAGAAAATAGGTATACTAAAAATTGAAGAAAATGAGTTTTGGTATAACTATAATTCGAATTTAAGATTTTGTCATTTTATTTATTAACACAATATTTTAAATTATGTAACACCATTAACATGTAATTAATTGAAAAAACAAAATTTTATATTATGCACGAAGCAATTGCCAACATCATTTTTTTTATTATTAAAAGAAATATATATATATATATATATATATATATATATATATATATATATATATATATATATCACACCCTTTAAAATATATATACATATAACAGAGAAAAGAGATATGTTAACAGTTTTTTCTTTGATCACGTTCATGAGGAAGGTGAGTGTAAGAGTAGAGAAAAATTATTTAATACGTAAATTTTAAAACAAAAATGATAAGGATGTTCTTGATATATTAAAAATTTGTTTAGCACAGAAAATAATTTATATCGAGCAAGAAGCAATTGCCCTTTAAAAAATAAAGGGCTTCTTCCTCCACCTCCATGGTATCTTCCCGCACCTTCTTACCTTTTCTAATTCAAACATTGACCAGGAAAAGACAGAAATGCCTATACTTTGTAATGAAATAGGGTTTTGAGTCTGGCATGGGTGTTGAGTGTTTCTCTAAGTTTGAAGAGTGTAGTTTGCAGTTGTTCAAGTGGCAGTCCAAGGCGGCGAATTTTTTTTTTTTATTTTACAGATTCTACAATCCAAAAGCAACGTTAAAAAATTTAAAAGCTTTCGTATTATAGAACATTACAAATTCTTTTAGCCTAAAATTTCTATAATCTAGTAAAGGAATTATCTTTTGGATCGTAAAATTTATAAGTAAGAAAAAATTGTAATGACTTATGGATTCTATAATCTCGAAATTTAAAGTTTTGGATAATTGTTTTCAAACTGAAATATGCAACTCCAGAAACTTAAGGTTAAACAAATGGCTTCGAGATGTCATAATCCAGAAACTTAATTTTAACAATGATTTCTGAATTGTACAATGGTTAAATTTTACGAAAATATTTTAATTAAAATTGAGTTTCTGAATTCTACAATCTAAAAGTCTTTTTTAAAACGTTTTCCCTTTCGAATGGTAAAATCTAAAAGACTATTAAATCATAAAAATCACATCCCTAATCACCGCCTCCACCGCCGCTCAATACAACAAATCAATCATACATAAATAATACAAATCATGCAACATATCTTAACTTTCCTTCAATTGTCAATGGAGGTGCACAATAATCCAATTTTTACTTCCTCAACCAACGTTCGGGAAGAAAAACTTTACTACCGCAAAAACAAGGTGCAGGATACGATTTGGGTGAAGGAAGGTGATGAATAAGCTTAAGTTAAAAATTTACTTTTAAGGATAAAGTAGTCTTTTTGTTTAATATGGAGGTGCAGGAAGAACCACTTACCAAACATCTTTCGTCGGTTTTTTGTTTGTGGATTGTAGCCCAGTTTCTTGGCCCAAACATATCCTCTTTACCCTGATTACATTTCTACTCAATACGAAATTTTCAGTTAAAACTTAGATTCTTAACATTTGGTGGTCTCGACAACGAATTTAGTCGATGAATAGAGTTTATTTTGGAGCATTTTTTTTTTATTTGAATTCAGTATAAAAAGAATATTATATCTTGATAAAAATAAGTGTCGGCATAATTGTGACCGGTACATATTATTATATTAAATAGAAAAAGTTTACTAATCTTATAAAATTTATTAATCAAATTTATCTAATTTCTAAAATTTATATTTATATATTATTATATTAAATTTTTAAAATGTAAAAATAATTAAAGATCCTATTTATTAATTAAATGTATTTAATTTCTAAAATTCATATTTATATATTATTATATTAAAATTTTTTAATTTAAAAATGATTAAAAATTCTATAAAGAAATTTTTGTTTATAGTTGTCGCTTAAGGACATTCGATAAAATTAGAATGAAACAGAAAAGATTACATGACCCCTGGTCTAAAGATGATACCCACAAATTGAGAAACGGTACAAATTGTTTTTGTCGCCTTTACTCTTTCGATGATTTGAAGGATGATGAACTACTCTAGGTTCCTGGAGGATATGAGCACTGTCAAACATTAAAAGTTATGTCACAATGTATATAATAAACTCTAATAAATATGAATAATGAGGAAAAAGTATAAAAATGGTGAAATTTGTTTAGTAAATTATTAATTTGGTGCAATTTTTTTATTTTTTTTACAAAAAAATGGACAGATCGGTATGACTTCAAAAACTAAAATCATAAAATAACGAAGGTGATTTCTTAAAAAAAAAAAAATTAAAAGTGTTATCGTGTCACCTTACACAACTTTAATTATAAAATAATAAATAAAGAAAGATTTGCAGCCGTAAATGAATAGAATTTTTTATAAAGATATCACGATTTCTTCATGTGAAAAGTAAAAAAGTCATATCATTTTGGGATAAATTTTGAATTCACAAAATAAACATACTATGTCGTGGCGCCTTCTTCACTCTCAAAAATTTCTCAAAAATCCCTACTTAAGTCGTGTTGTTATCATATGACTATTTTTCTTTTCATAAAATCATATACCATGACACAATTTATTTATTTCTGTAAAAAAAATTTCTACATTTTGATGCTTTTGTTTATGACGTTTTGAAGTTCTTTGACGTGAGTACTAAGGTAGGAATGATAAAGGAACCTATTCAAGTTTAGAGGAAGTTCCCTTCAGCTTCCTGGATGAAATTTAACAGGAATGGTGTTACTCGGGTGCTCCTCGACTGATATTGCTTATGCAGAGATCTATAGGGGATGGATGGAAAGTATGTGGGTGGTTGCTCTTCCTTCATGGATATTATTATTGTCATTGAGCATGATGTGGAGGATGGTTATACGCTATTATTCAAAGTCAATAACTTAATACTGGGGGTCATGCAGATATTGATGAGCATTCAGATGATGATGATGACTTATTGATATGCAAAAAATAGAGTGCACCAAAAGTAGTGTTGAGTGCAGTGTTAATAGAAAATCCTTTATACAAGTTAGGAAAAGGATACATAGAAGTCCATATATAAGAAAATGAAACGATACTACTATCTACCACTACTCGTACAGATCAAAAGCACTAGTCCTAATAAGTCGTTGCGTGGATAAAAAAAGAATGAAAGCGTGGTATATAAGGGAGAGATTAGGGATATATACAGTGTTTTGTGGGATGAAAAATCAAAATTTTGGTGTGTTTGTTTGAAGCGATGGATGGATGGATGCAGAAAGTGTGGCAGGATTACGAAGTTGTCATGTGAGTTTTCGCAAGCCCAAGGGTTTGATGATCTGAAAGGAGCAGAGCAGAGTTTCGTCGACGCACATGAGGGCGCCGGCGTTGTTGAACTCGCCGCAATAGTTTGGCGCCGAAAAGATGGTGACGAGCTGCCTGTCAGCGAAGAATTGGTAGCCGTCTTCGACCACCTGGTGGGCCCTACAAATGAGATCGAGATCGTGTTTTTTCAGAAACTCGGCGACCTTGTCGGGGCCGAAGGTGTAGGAGACGCCCCTGTCGTTCTCGCCCCAGCCGCGGATGTCGGGGTCGGGATCGGCCCAGAGGAGGTCACACAAGAGGCCCTGGTCGGGGACGTCCACGGGCCTCTCGATGGCTTTGATCTGGTTGAGGCTCTCCATGTCCGGCGACAGCCCTCCGTGCATGCAGAGGATCTTGTCGTCGATGACCGCCGCCACGGGCAGACAGTTGAAGCAGTCGGTGAATATCTTCCAGAGGCGGACGCTGAATCTGCGCTTGCACTCGTCGTAGAAGCCGTAGATTCTGTTGATAGAGGCACACTCGTGGTTTCCTCGGAGAAGGAAAAAGTTTTCTGGGAATTTTATCTTGTAGGCCAGCAAGAGGCATATGGTCTCCACGCTCTGTTTTCCTCTGTCCACGTAGTCTCCCAGGAAGAGGTAGTTGGAATCCGGCGGAAACCCACCGTACTCGAACAGTCGCAACAGGTCTGGATACTGTCCGTGTATGTCCCCTGAATCAATATCAATATTAAAAATGATATTTAAATCTAATTCAATTTTATAAAATTAATTTTTAATATAAAGCTTGCAAAGTATTCAAAATTTTATCTTTATATATAAAATAATGTAAATTTATGTGAAATAACCAGCCACTTACCACAGACGTTTATGGGAGCCTCCAATTCGAGAAGGTTCGGCTGGCTCAGGAAAAGATCTTTGGCCGTGCTGCAGAGGTTCCGAATTTCTGACTCCACCAGATGGATCCGTTTGCCTCTGTTCTTCCTTACTTCCAAAAGCCTCTCTATCAAACCATCCAATCCTTCCATTACCCTCCGCTTCTCTTCTCTTTCTCTTCTATTCTATTGTCAGATTTCTCTTCCCTGACTGAAAATCATGAATGCCAAAAATATGTTCTTTCACGCCCTCCCACTCATATAGAGCAAAAGGATATTCCAAAAACAAAGCAATTTTGAGGGCAGATATTTTTGTTTTATCAATTTGACTAATTTCAATGGCTCACAAACTTAGGAGCTAATGGAATGGAGAAGAGGCATCCTCCCACTAGCTAAAATTAGAAAAGGGTGATCAGTTTGTTTTACAGGCCTATTTAGTTAGTTAGTTGGTGCACCATGACAAAAATTATCATTATTGTGGTACTCATTTCTTTTAGAGTATGGTTTATATATATTTGGATAGGTGTAATAATTATTTGCTCTAACAAGTTTCTTTGTTATATTAAAGAATATTGCAATTATATATCTCTGAAGAAATATGATTGTAAATATGATGAGATTTGTTTATTTTTAAACCTGAGAGTCACTGAGGTAGAAACTCTACTCAACTTGTATTGAAGGAAACATGAACTATACGTTTTTGGCACTTTACTGAAAAGTTCTTCACCATTGGAAGCTTTGTTAAGGGTACATATTGGAAACATCGTTTGATCATGCATTCTTTATAGGATGTTTGAAGGCTTTGAAGATGAAGTTGAAAGATCTTTGGCTGGGGAAAATCTGACAAATTATTTATTTAACAAACAATTAATTTTTTATTTAATATATATTCATAAACTAAATTTTAGGAAATAACTAATTTTATTATAATTATTTTAAATTCAATTTAATAATTTAGAAGATATCATAAAAAGATATTAGAAAACATCAATATACAATGAAAGCACTAATTGACATATACAATGTTTAAATAACTATTAGACGATATCTACACGACAGTAGTAGATTGTAACCACTGAATGTATATTTTATTTGCTTAACCATCTATTTATTTTTTCCGAATGGTTGACTCGTGAATTTCCAATATAATCTTTATACAATATATTAATCTTTGTAATCAATACATGTAAATTTTTGCATGTTAGAATATCTGGGTGTGTGGGTCACATGGTCACCAATTTCAAAGTTTCTTTGTAGGAATTGTTTTTGCATGAACATGAATTGTTTTGATTGGGAAATGAGTTTGATGAATTTGGTAGATGTATGTTGTTATAATGTTAAAGAAGTTCTTGGATGATATTTGATGATTTAATTGAAAAAACTCTTCTATATTATTATTATTTGTGGATTGAATGGGTATTGATGTGAATGATTGAATGATGAAATTGATGTCATATATGGGAAATAATGTACGAGTTATGTTTATTTGAGTACATTAAGTATAACATACCTATGTTTAAGAGAGATCCTCAAGCTTCACTGATGATCTAAGTCACATAAACTAAGACATCTAGTGCTGAGAAGCTCATGAGGGAGTTCATACATACCGGGACTGCTGGTAGACACTCGGTATTGGATCAGTTCATTCTCTTAGATTCGCTGCTAATCTAAGTCTTGGGTATTTGATTAGTCTTTTCTCTTAGATTTGTTGAATTTAAGTCTTGGGTATTAGATTGATGTTAGTTTCTAGTAGGGGCATACTTAATGAGTCTTTCGGAAGACGATAAGGCCATGTGTGACTTATATGTATGATGTGGTCCATGTGAGACCTTTATGTATAATGAGTACTTGAAATGAGAAAGAAAAACTTGTATTGAAACTTGATATACTAGACTTTAAGGACATTCTTATGACAGATATAATTTGGGCTTTTGCATGTATTTAGTATAATGTTATAAAATTTTAATTTCACTAGCTTACCCTTGCTTTTCATATTATTGTATGAACTGCTATGACTGTACTTTGTACACACATGAGCAGGTGCAGATGCAGGTTTTGGAGAACCTTAAAGATGATATGCCCTTAAATTGATTTTTCTTTTATCTTGTAAATATTTTATATATGTTTGATGTATTTAAAGACTTTATGACCTTATGATGGTGGTCTATCTTTTGTCACGTAGATAGTTGTATAAGTTAGTTGTTTTGAAAAATCATTTTCTGATGCTTTTGCTCAGGCGAGGGAATCTTGCCCGAGAGAAGTATGCAAAAAAGATTCACTCTGCAACTCTCACCTAATGAGGTGAGGCTCGCTTGAGCGAGCTCTTTGTAAAAGAAAGGGTGCTCTCGGTAGATTTTCGCTCAAGCGATAAGAGATTTTCGCCCAAGCGAGAATATTCTCGCTCAAGCGAAAATAGTTCTTCTGAAAATAGTGTCCTCTGGACCATTTTCGCTCAAATGAGACCATTTTCTATCAAACGAGAGAATTTTCACTCAAACGAAAGGGATTCTCGCTCAAGCTAAATTATTTATTTATTTATTTTCTTATTTTCTTTATTCTTTTTTATATGTATTAAATGTTTTATAATTTGAAATTATTTTTTTATAAGAGTCCAATGACAAATGTTATATAATTTTTGGATTGTTACATATTTACTTGAAATTAAACGTTTCGTATTGTAATTGAATTGTAAAATTTTCTAAAATTACAAATCAATAAATTATCTAATAGATTATTGAGAGAGGGACTTTTTATATGTAAAATTCTTATTTGTAAAATATCTTTCTCACTATAAAGAAGTGTTTAAGGTTTATATTATCTTAATGGAATACAAAGATAATTAAGAGTGACTTTATATTTATGTATAATTTAAAAATGACAACAATGGTAATCAAATGAATAACTTTTTAGAGGTTGTAAAGAAGAGATGGACTAACCTAATGCTAAAGTAAAACAACCCAAAACTCTTAGTATTACAGTATCTTATTTATTACTCTTATAACATTTGTCAGCTATCATTTTCAAGCTTTTATTAAAATCCTTTAGAAACACTTTCAAGCATTAGATGATTATTTCCTACATTGTCTAATTATCTTTTTACTGTGAAAAATTTTCAAAACATTTTTAAAAATTTCATTCAACCTCGATGTAGAGCTAACTATCACTAAAAAAAACTAAAATATTTATTATAAAAATAATTATTATTTTATTACTATCATTTTCATTTCTATTATTATTATTATTTTAATTAATAGTTGTATTACTTTAATTACATTTAATAATAATTTTATTGAAGTTAAGAACAAGTACAGAATCCATAACTATTATATCCGAGAAGCTTTTAATATAAATATTATTATATTTATTATGAAAATGTATTATTATTACAATTACAAAAATAATAATAATAATAATAATTATTATTATTATTATTATTATTATTATTATTACTACTACTATTATTAATATTATTATTATCACTATTATAATTATTAATATTAAAATTATTATTCTTATTATATTATTATACTTTTCTATTATTATTGACATTTGACAGAAATCCTGCTATTTCTGCATAATTTCATTCTAGTATTACTACTGAAATCCCTATTAATGAGATTGTAGGAACTGAAAGGTTGGTGGAATTGTTTAGACAAAAAATTAATTATAATTGACATAATAATATTAAAATTAGTATTAATAAAATAGTGGGAAAGTAAACTTAGGAAAATTAATTGTAATTAATAAAGTGTTCCTTAATACTCTCATTAATACTCATATTAGTAATATTAATGAAATTGTCAGGATTAAAATGTTGAGTAAAATTAGTTATAATTGACAGAAAAGGTCTTTATTTTTGGGTAAATTTTTCAAACTAGTGTAATTTTTGTGTAAAATTCTCAAATTGGTGCAATTTTTTTTTAATTTCAGATATGGCTAAATGGTGCAGAAGTTACACCATATCATTATGAATAAATAATGCATAATTTAATTTAAGATTATGTGAAATGGTGAAAAGAGAAGACAATTTTAGTTAATTGAATGAAATTGTACAATAAAGATAGAATTTTACTTAACTAATTAATTAATTAATTAAAATCTTTATTATATTCCAGAAATTGAGAGTTGTTAATTTTCCCAGGTTCCTCTCTAATGATTGAAATTAATTGTCATTAAATAATTAAAATAAATGTGAAATTAATTTGAATGAAAGAATGGTTACCTGTTGTGAAAATGTATGTAAAAGGTAGTTAAATAAAAAGATATCTTTTTTATATAGTGAAAATTTAAATTATTTGAACTGGTTAGTTTTTAAAACTTATTTATATCTTTTTTCTTCTTAAAACTACTTCAATTTTCTTTTTTATATAAAAATAATATTTGCTGTAATTTTATAAAAATTCTGAAACTAATTCCGTCTTTTTTTTTCTTTTATAAAAATAATCATTGTTATAATTTAAAAGAAAAATAGTAAACTTGAATAATATCATTGCTCAAGAAAATATATATTAAAATAAGTTATCAAACCAATTTAAAAATAGAATATGTACATATTATTTTAAAGTGTATAAATAATTGGTTATATATTTTTTTATAATTAACTTTTATCATAAATAAATACTAACATATTAAATTGTATATATAATGACATAATTTTAATCTCCCTCGATTTTAATCGTACTTTATTGTCCACGACCACTTTTAATCAAGTATAACTAGGACCATAAGTTTAAGGTTAACATTAAACTCGTGGTATAGTCTGAGGATTTCATTTTCAAACAATTAAAATTATTTAGAATTTCTTTAGATAAAATTGTAATGTAAATGCAAGATGACCTATTACGTAAATTAAAAAGTTTTCTGCCAAATATGGAACAAAATTACACCAATATGGTAAGAGGTTTAATTTTCTTATACAATGAACAGAGGACTACAAAAAATTCTTAATGAATAATGACTGTCACTTACCCTTAACACCTACAAATTATTATAATATTAACAATATTTAAGTTTTAAATGTCTGTATTACTAAAATGTCTTCACTAAATACCTTAAACATTTTGAAAAAAAAAAAAAAACTAATGTAGGAATATATTACAGAATCATGCATGCTTCATAGGATCTCTGAAGGAAGGATTTGAAAATGAAGTTGGAAGATCTTTGGCTGGGGAAAACCTATTTCCCATGGGACAAATGCAAGAGATTTGAACATTGAAGTTGAGAAATCAGTCAGAAACACAATTTATTAATTGGGATTTTTTTTTTAATTGAGATTATTCTAAACAAATGTAAAGTATAACATGATTATATATTATTATTTAAATATTACCAAGGGTATTAAGAATTATGGAGCGAGAGTATTTAATGGAAAAACAATACCTTCTGTCCCTTGTTCCATATGTTACATGATAGCACTACTGTTCATAGAAGTGTTCAGACAAATCTATTTTATTATATATATTTATATATTTATTGTATGATTTATTTTATTATAAAATATAATATAGTGTATGTATATATAAAGATATTAATGTCAGATTTTAATTATTATATGTAACACATTATAATTATTATACAATTAATAAAATACGTCCATATATTTATATTTATATATATAATATTAAAAAGAATATTAATAAAAAAATTAGAAAATAGAGAAATAATATGATTAATTATAACACATAACAATTAATTACTTTTCATATATTTTTATCAATAATACATTAATTAAATTAATTGATGACTACTATATTAATTAAAATTAATTAATTTAATGACTACTTTTTCTTAAAATTTCATTTCAGTTTATAATTAAAATTTTTACTTGTTTAATATTTTTAAATCCAATTATAGAAAATTATGGTTTTAAATTATATTTAATTAAGTTAACTAAATATTATGAAATAATATATATATATATATTTAATATTTATTTAAAATATATTTTATAAACCAAATTTTAGGAAATAACTAATTTCATTATAAATATTTTTAATTTAATAACAAATTTAATAATTTAGAAGATAACATAAAAAGATATTAGAGGACATCAACGTACAATGAAAGCAGAAGCTAATATGTATAACATTTAAATAATTATTAGATGATCTCTACATAAAAAGTAGTAGATTGCACTATATGCAAATTTTATTTTCCAATCATCTACTTTTTTTTGTTCAGATATAGGAATTTGTAATATGATTCTTATAAAGCATATCAACCTATTTTTAGTTTGTATACTTAATTTGATGTTATCAATATTATAAACAAATGTTAAGAATAAAAGTTATCCTTTGCTTAACAAGTTGGGTATGATAAAAATTATGTTAGTGAAAAGGATATCAACCTCTATTAAAGTACCGATATAAGGATAGGGATATGCATATAAGCTCTAATGGAAGGTCTTCTATGTAGGTAGGACTTGTGATGTTGAGTGATCTATGTGCATTTACTTGAAAGAGCAGTGATACTTTCACACTACAAACAGAAAATTACTTCTATTTAACACTAAAAGATAATATTATTTTATTAAAATATTATATTTTAATATAAAAAATAGAGGTGAATTGGTATAATAGATTATATAAAGAAAATTATTTTACCTCTATTTTTAAAGTGCAAAATCAATAAATTGTATAATAGATTATATAAAGAAAATTATTTTACCTCTATTTTTAAAGTGCAAAATCAATAAATTGTATAATAGATTATATAAAGAAAATTATTTTTTATATATAAAACCTTCAACTTTGTGAAATATTTTTCACTCTAGAAAAAGGTGTTTATGACTTATATTCTCTCAGCAAAAAGTTTTGATAAAGGACCATCTATAGGAGAATAAATTTGACCAGTAACATGAACAATGATCAGAAGAATAGAAGAGAAAGAAGAAGTGTAGAAAACTCTTTGTATGGAGAGTAAAATATTAAAGCTTTCTCTTCTTTTTTTGGTTTTGCAAGATTTGTAAATAGTAGAATAGGGTTCTTTAGGCCTTATATTCTAGGCTAGGAATTTAATTTTGGACTTTGTATCTAGGCCAAGGAGTATAATAAGATTCTGACGAGTTCTTCCTGCATCCTAATACGTTCTTCCTGCACCCTAATAAAAAATTTTAATGTCACAATTGTCCTTATGGAAATTAATGAGAACCGGATGGCCTGCTCATCCGGTTGTTAATTTTTTTTTCAAATGACAACCGAATGGGGGTGCCATCCGGTTCTCATTTCCAAATCAAAATCCGGTTCTCATATTCCAAATCGAAAAATTAATCCGTTCACCGTCAAGAACGCCTCAAACCCCAAATCAAGACATGACCATCATAAATTTCTTTCTCAATCGCCTCTATCCCCTTGACATTGCCAGCCTTGAAATAACAATGGAGTAATAGTGAATATGAAGTCTCATTAGGCTTGAAGCCCTTACTTAAAGTCTCATTTGGGGTTTGGGGCATTCTTGACGGTGAACGGATTAATTTTTCGATTTAAACTATGAGAACCGGATGAGTTTCATCCGGTTATCATTTTGATTTGGAAATGAGAACCGGATGACACCCCCATCCGGTTCTCATTAATTTCCATAAGGGTAATTGTGTTATTAAAATTTTTTATTAAGGTGCAGGAAAAACGTATTAGGGTGCAGGAAGAACTCGTTTAGGATTCTGGATCTTGTATTTGGGCCAAAACTCCAACCCTAAGAGAAAGGAAGTGGCACCTAGGGTTAGGGCTAGGTGGCATGCTCCAAGCATGTTTACCATGCCTCTTGCCACATGTCTTGCTATCTATAGAGAGGATTCTCTCCACTCTTAGCTTGTCATATGTCATTCCCTTATTAGAGAGGTTTTAGTAGGGTTAGGGTTAGACGTCCTAAACCTCTATAAATAAGAAGTTTATGTAAAATTGAATGAGCCTCTTCTCCTTGTTCAAAAAGGCTTTTTATCTGGAATAGTTTCCCCAAGACTCTTCTCTAGTCTTTCTTTCTCCTAGTGTGTTGACCTAACCTCACTTAGATCCTCATTGAATTTCCATCTCCAAACTCTTCCATACTGCACTTCAATTAATTTTTTTCGCTGCCTACCACAATTGAACGTGAAAAGACAAATTCAATACATGGAAGATATCAATTAATTGGTGCAAGCTTGCGTGGAAGATTTTAATCATGTGGCATCGGAGCTTGGTTCTACATGAGATAAGTGTTTCTTTCAAAACTTTCTTCAAAATTTTATGTTCATAATATGTTTTACATGTCTAGAGTAATTTTTACTATTTAAATTGGTTGTTTTAGCATTTAATTAGTTTAAAATCCTTGTTATTCCTTGAACCATCCAAAACAACACAAAATAGAAGTGTTCTTGGTGTTCTTTGTTATACTATTTGACTGCAATGTTGTTTTTGAGTTTTTATTTATTTCAATCGATGAAAACACTTTGTTTTTAGGTTTTTTTATAATTTATAATTTATCTTTGTCATGTGCTAAGTTATCTATATTCAAATATGTCAAAAATTTCATGCTTAGAAATTTGTTCAGAAAGTATTTGTGAAAATGTTTGTAATATGTCTACTATGTGTTTGTTAGAATACTTTGTGTAATTGAACATGTGTGCTAGTATGCTTTTCATTATGTGAATCTGAGTTCCTTAACTTGTTATTACATCATTAACAAGTGTCTTAAGAGTTAGGATTTTCTTACGTCTTAGAAGTTTTGTTCAATTTGTGTTGGCTAATTTTCTGGAATTATTACTACAGTAGCATTGGATGGGAAAATTTTTTATAAAAAGAATTACATTTGTATCTTGTAGTAAAATTTTATATTTGAACAGTTTGAGATGTGAAAAATATTTTGTTAAAACTTCGCATTCAGATTCGTGATAGATAAAAATGATAAATTGTAAAAGTCTATGTTAAGTGCTGAAAAACAGAGTCTTCTATTTGGAAGCTCTTAAGGTTTAGTTTTTAAAAAAAAATTCTAGTGCTGTTTTCAGTCAAAGTTTGTTACGAACTTGTCTAATGTTGTGTTTTGGAGTTGAGATAAAATTTTCAAGATCAAAAACCTTATAAAAAAATTTTCATAAATTAGTTTGTACATTTTATTTTATAATCCATTCTAAAATCATTTCTAGATTTCCTTATTGTATACTAATTTTCTTGCTAGATTTAATGTTTTGTTTTTTTTTTGTCTTTCGAAAATATTATTCCTGTTTTGACAAGTACACAAATCTCTTGAGTTTAATATTCTTAATTGAGTTTTTCTTGATTTGCATTTTATTGACATGTTAAGTTGAAAATTCAACTTAGCTTGTGATTTTGATGGAAAAGTTAGCTAACACTTATAGATAGCATCTTGAAAGAAGAAAGATAGTTTAATAAAGATGACCCCTTTAAGGCCTTCCTCTGCTTCCAACTTCAACTTACCTCTTGGGTTAGTTGAAGGAAGCATTTTGCTGCATTTTGAATGTTCCATATTTGCATTTCTTAGAGAGTAATTACAGCTACCTAGGATGCAAGATACAAATTACTTTCAATACAAACGTAGTATAGCAGACACTTGTAATACCTCTACAAAATTTAAATTACATTGTCTAACATATAGTGAATCCAACAAAAAAATACACCATTTCATATACTCCTGCATCTGCATTTATATCTGTTCATGTAACAAGGATAAGCTAATGAAAATAAAATTTTATAACATAATCAATACACGCAAAAAGAGCAAACCATATTAGTTATTCATAAGAATTTCTTAAAAGATTAACGTATAAGTTCCAATACTAAATACATTTCCATTTCAAGTATTCATATCAAACATCATACATAAATGGACTATATCACATCCAACGACCACACATAGATCACATCACACACATTGGCCACACATGGACCACATCATACATATCGGTCACACATAGACCATATCACACATATAGGTCACACATGGACCTATCGTCTTCCGGAAGACCCATTAAGATATGTCTTTATGTATGATTGATTGAGGAATTGTTTTTGAATGAAGGTGAATTGTTTTGATTTGAAAAATGAGTTTGATGAATTTACTAGATATATGTTGTTATAATGTTAAATATATTTTTGGAATGATATTTGATGATTTAATCATTAAGTGTTGTTATGGTTGTGAAAAGATTCTAACACACTATTATTTGTGGATTAAATGGGTATTGATGTTAATGATTGAATGATGAAATTGATGTCATACATTTGGGATAATGTATGAGTTATGCTTGTTTGTATACATTAACAGAGATCATCTAGCTTCACTAACGATCTAAGTCACGTAGACTGAGGGAGTTCATATACACCGGGACCGCTAGTGAGACTCGGTATCGGATGTTTGAACTTACTCTTATCTTTTCTCTTAGATTCGAATGGCAGTCTATGTCTGGGGTATTGGATTGATCTCTTCTCTTAGAATTGTTGGATCTAAGTCTTGGGTATTGGATTAGATGTTAGTCTCTGGTAGGGACATACTTAATGGTCTTTCGGAAGACGATAGGTCCATGTGTGGCCTATATGTGTTATGTGGTCTATGTGTGGCCTATATGTGTGATGTGGTCAATGTGTGGCCGATGTGTGTGATGTGGTCCATGTGTGGTCGTTGGATGTGAAGTAGTCCATTTATGTATTATGTTTGATATGAATACTTGAAATCGAAATGTATTTAGTATTGAAACTTATTTGTTAATCTTTTAAGAAATTCTTATGAATAATTAATATAGTTTGCTCTTTTTTTATGTATTGATTATGTTATAAAATTTTATTTTCACTAGTTTATTCTTGTTTTTCTTGTTGTTTTGTAAATTGTGATGATTACATAAACATATATAAATATAGATAGATAAAAGAGTGTAAACTTCATTTTGGAAATTTGATTTTTTTTGTTGGATTCACTGTATAAATCTTTTAGGTGTTACAACATGTATAACCAATCAAACTCTAGAAAGTGATTTACATTTAACATCAACCATTCTCAAAGTGAATCCCTCCCGAATACTAAATTCTAACTAACTTCATGCGTAGATAAGACAAAATAATGGATTACCATGTGAAATAGGACTAACTTCATGCTCGCCAAGTAACCTCCATTGATAAAGGATGGATTGATAACAATCATGAAAGTAGGATGTATGGATTTAAAAGCTGTGGCTTTTTGTAAAGCCGTGGAAGTTAATTGCTCCTCTTTTGGGCATTCAGTATAAAAAATGCTTTTTCCCTTTCCTTCGAAAATTAAACAGTAAGTTATGAAAAAATTGTCTCAAAAAAATAATTGAATCCACAAAATGAAATACATTAATAAATTTTGGCATCAGGGCTTGGTACAACCATTTTTCTTACGGATCTGAGGGGATGACTATTTATATTGAATCCGGCAAAAATTCTTCGTGTTTCGTACATCATTATTGTTAATTGTCAATGTTATTATAAATATTATTACTAAAATATAATTAGGAGGAGTTAAACCAAATTCTTGAGTAAAAAAAAAAAGTAAAATTTAACTGCTTCGGAGAAAATTTATGATATACTACAATTATTTTTGTTTTTATTATAATTATAATTCTTAATATTATTAATAAAACTATTATTATTATTATTAATAAAATTATTATTATTATTATTTTCATCATCATCCTTAATAATAATAATAATAATATTATTATTATTATTTATATTATTTTTATTAAAAATATAAATAATATAAATAATATCAATAATAGTGTTAATAATATCAAATACAACAATATTAATAAAGTTATTAATAAAATTGAAAATATTAATATTATTAATAACATTAATACTACTACTAATAATATTAATAACAATAATAATAATAATAGTGTTGAAATATTGGTAAAAAAATATTAATAATACTTTTAACAATAATATAAATAGAATTTATAATATTAATATTACTAATAATTATTAACATTAATAATAATAATACTTATAATATTATTATTAACTATAATAATAATTGCTATTAATAATAATATCACAAATTTTTTTAATACAACTTAAAATAATATAAATAAAAATATTAATAATATGAAAAATATAAATATAGATAATATTAAGAATATCAGTAATATTAAAAATATTATTAAAAAAATTAAATGATATTAATAGAAGTAGTAATAATATTCAAAATATTAAAAAATAATAATAATATTAATATTAATATAAGTTGAAATAATAATGTTATTAATATTAATAACAACAAAAAACTAATAATGATACTAATATCGTTAATAATATTTTATAATATAAATATTAATAATATTAAAAAAAACTAAAGATATTAGATACTAATATTCCATACTAATACTAATATTGCAAGTTTTGTTTTTATAATTGATTAAGGAATTAATAATTAATAGATAAATTTAGGTTCATTTATTTAGACTTTGTTTAGTTGGGGGAGTCGATTTGAGTAGATTGTATGAAAATGAAATAGTTGTTTGGATTGATGGATGAATGATAAGATTTGAGAAGATTGATTATGAAAGTTTGTGAATGATTTGATTGATTTCATAGATTTGTTTTTATTTTTTTAATTGATATATTTCTGAAATTATTAATTAACGCTCGTGAAATAAGATGGTAAAAAATTAAAACAAATTCGATTAAATTGATTTTAATATAAAAACATTACTAAAATTATTTAAAACATACCTTCTAAATTATTTAAAATTAAACATAAATCTTAAATAATGCAATAAAATCACAAATTTATTATTCTATTAAAATATACAATTTAGTCTAAATCATAATTAACTAAAATCTGTAAAAAAAAAAATTCCTACAATCCAAAATACTTTTTTTTATTGAAATTTACTGTTGTTTTTGTAAGTATAAATTATTTTTACATTTTACATTTTACTTAAACTGAAACTTTTAAAATTATTAGTCTAAATAAAAATAGTTTGTAATTTGTATTTTTTGAATACGGGTACATATTAATAATAATTGTAAATGTTTTCTAAATTACCTTTTTATTAATTCTCTTACTTAAAAAGTTAAATGTTTTTTTACTATATTTTTAAGAGATTAAATAAAAAAATTTTGAATTCTTATTTTATTTCTATAAAAATATTAATAAGTTATAGTAAAAAAGTATATAAAAAGTCTACTTAAATTGACTAAAACAAATGTAAGGTGTACTTAAATTTGAAATAAAGAGTATTAATAAATAATATTTAATTAAAAGTAATTATTCAAAATTAAATATTCTTATTAATATATATATATATATATATATATATATATATATATATATATATATATATATATATATATATATGATTACCATTAGATGTTATATTTGATATTTGTTACTTTTAATCATTTTGTAATTAACTGTTCTTAAAATAATGATTAGTAAAAATATAAATAATATTTTGTATTTTTTATTAAATATTTTTTGTTTTAATTATGTACCAATACTTCAAAATACTCTGCAACATTTATTCTATTTAAAAGTCATGAACCACTTATAAGGGTATTTCGTAATTTCTAATTTTCAATTTCATCACTTCAAATCTCTTCATATGAACGAAGATCCCATCCTGCAAATCTCCTCTGATGTATCCTCTCAAATTAGGTCAATCAAACAACCTTCATCCATCCAAATTTATTCTCTTGAACAGTAAATTCTTCCAAATTGGTCCAACCAAACATACCCTTAAAGAATTATGATTTGAGTAAAAAAATTTATTGACATTGATCATTTAAAAAGAAAGTAAATGTTTTATGTATGAAAGTGAGGATTGGTGAAGTCTAATCCTAACAATTTTATATTATTCATAGTTAATAATTTATGCAATAAAATTGTTGATAAAATATTAAATATTATTTTATTTTTTGCACGTGAATTTAAACTGGAATTGTTCTTGAATCTAATTTTATTATAATTGTAACTATTGTAATATATTAAAAATCTTTTAAAAATATATATTTATTACTTATTATATTTGCGAAGGACACATGAAATTAACTAAGTGCAAATTTTGTGATCTTTTTAGACAAAAGATAAAAAAAAAAAAGTCAGTCAAAAGAATATTCTATTTATCCATCATACCTAGATTACAAAGACTATATGCCTCAATGGAATGAGCAAGACAGTGGGAGAAGATTCCTGAAAAACAAAACTGAATTGGATAACCCACCTTATTTCTTGAACGGGAATCAATTATGAGAATTTATCCGTGACTTTCCAACAGTGGCTGGTGGTCCATTTATGTATAATATTATAACTGGAAAAAATGTCATTATTTTAAAATTTTCTGTATTGGAAGGACAATTTACTAAGACCCAATATTGATGCTATATGTAAGTATTGAGAAAAACTCTTTTGATAATATCTTCAACACTATGATGGATGTTAAGAACAAGACGAAAGTCAATCAAAAGACAAGAAATGTCATTGAATTGTGTGTCCTAGGAGACTTGGAGTTGGTTGAATTATAAAATGAAAAGTAAAGCCAAAGGTCAATTATATGTTCTCAACCATGGATGCTAAATGAGTTTATAAATAGACCACTGAATTGAAGATGTCGATGGATTGCTTAGAATTTGTACATGTCGTTGTTGATTTGAATCGATTTTTTTAAGGATTTATGTTCTAATATTCTGAGGATGGATGATTTAGTTCAAATATAAAAAAATATATTAATAATCCTATGTAAATTGGAAAAAATATTTTCACCATAATTTTTTTTATCAATGTAACACCTTATTATTTATCTTTCTATGAAAACAATCGTTTGTAGTCATATCCAATGGAGCACCTTATTATTTATTTTTCTATGAAAACAATCATTTGTAGTCTTGTTGATATATCCTAAAGTTAACCATTTTCTTATTTATTTGAATATTAACTATTCAGTAATGTCTCATAAAAGGTGTAGGTTGACAGGAGGAGTAAAAGAAATATTTTCCGTTTTTTGTTAAAGAAATACTTTTCTAAATACACGAATACCGACATACGAGATCCTTCAAAACTGTTCCGCTTCATGGTATCCATATTTCACACAAATTAAATCTGTAAGTAATGTAAGTAATTTAAGCTCATGTATGGAAAAATTTGTATCTAATATACATTTTTATACCAATTTAAATTTATACCTAAATATCTGTAGGTAAGGTTGATTTTACCTATGATAAAATAAGGGATAAAAACTCTAAAAGAATTTTTTTAATAATAAAAATTTAGTCGTATAATAAAAGTACAAAAAGCTATAATGTTCAAATATATTATAAACTAAAACCAATTTATATAACAAAATAATTTTCAGTTTATACAATAAAATACTTTTTTTACAAACTAAAATTAACTTATATAGAATTTTTTTCATCTTAATTTCTTTAAAATTAGGTAACTTATATAGAATTTTTTTCATCTTAATTTCTTTAAAATTAGGTTTTCGAATTATATATAAGTTAGTTTTAACTTATAAAAGAAGTTTATTCACTTTTTCTTCTCCTTAATGTCATTAAAAAATTATCTTGTTTTCCCCAAATTCCCCATTCATTTAGTAATTCCTCCCCAAGCAAAGTTTGGTGGGGGGTAGGGGTAAAAAATGAAACGGCCACCTTTTACTTTGTGTGAAACAATATTGAAATAAAACAAAATTACAATGTGTAAATTCAAGGAAATATCACCAACTAATTATCCAATTGAAATTTGTCATACTCTATTCTATACTATGCCTATTACATGAAGTTTTGTAACAAATATTGCACTATCTAGTGATGTTGTGAGCCATGAAACAAGATTCACCTGAGTCACATATTCCCATTTCATTGCCTTCAGTCTATGACCTGCTCCTCCTCAAGCTGCATGATGGACATTTATAGCGCTTTAGGGTGTCAGCCTTTGCGGGGTTAATCATAACGCACCTTCCATGGTACCACCACTCACAGACATCGCACCCGATCCAAAGTTCTTCTCCCTTGTATTTTCCACCACAGCTTCCACAAAAAATTCTAATGTGCTCACCTCTCATCGCAGTTCCCTGTGATTTTGTTTGTCAAAACAAAATAAAACCTTTATATAGAATCACATTAATGTGCTTGCTTCCATTATTATTTGTTTTTGTGGAACTTTAGCATATTATCAAACTAGTACCTAACCAGCCAGGAGAAACAATAATCACCAGAAAAGGAAAGGAAATCACTAACCTCGATGCTTACACCAGATTTGCTTCCAAAATCCATGGTGAGCTTGTCCTTAATCTGTTTATTGGTAGTTGTAACTTGAAAAACGGTGGAAAGAGCATTGATCAAACCAAATAGGCGTTTTCTGCCATAAAAAGTCAAGGAAAACATCGATAGAAAGAAACATATGCCAACGTGCTACACTAAAGATATCCAATAGAAATTTTATATACTGACATCTCTTCCAATTGGCAATTGGAGACATTTCTAGTTTAAATGAAAAACCACAATAGTCAATCCAAGAAATTGGAGCAATAAAGTCAATCCGTGTTGAATTGTGACACTTGAATTAGTAATCTATTAAGTAAAAAGAGTTATGTTCTCACTATTAGTTATAGTTTTTAGTCTGATGATAAACACTTGATTCAACAATTGATATTAAAGTCAAGATCACAAGTTTGATAATAAAAAGGATTATGAAAAGATCTTTGCAGATTATATCAATTATCTTGTACCATAGACCAAATGAGCCAAGTTACATTTGAAAAGTTCAATTTCTATCTGGACAATTGCTGAAAGAAGAGATTATTGGATGATGATGCATCAATTTGTCCTGTGATATAGGCTAGGTAGACTAGGTTATAATTGAATCGACACATGCTCTTAAATAGAAAAAGTTATATCCTGAATAACTATAGTTTTTGGACTAGTAGTAAGTAATCCAACAATTGGTATTAGAGTTAACGTGTTTAATTTCCAGTAAGACGATTGTTGAAAGAAAGATTGTTGCACAAGTCACAATAAAAATGTTTTATTTCTAAAAGTATAATTTTGGAGGACAAAATTTTTATAAGATACATCAATTGTCTCATGATGTAAGTCAGATGAGCTATAGCTTTTAAGTTAGTGGTAAGATCGATCCAACAATCCCAACGGTGTTTTAACATTATAGTAGTTTGCAATGTAGCTACTATATCCCAAATAATAGATTGCCAATCACCCAATATATCAAAAGATGGAAGAATTAACATAACTAATTTATATGCACACTTATGAATGCTCAAAAATAAAAAAGTATTCAAAATTCAAGAAATGCATAACTAATAACCGGAGCCAAATTTCTTTTAATAAGCAAAAAGATTATACATGAACAAAGCTGAAGCACAAGAAATGCTCACTTGAATGAGCACAAGTAATAGCCTAATACTGAAAACAGAGTCATCCATATTCACAAACCTTCAATAAGATAAGAAGCGTAAACTAGCAAAGATCCTGCCATGTCACAGAGAACGGAAAGAATTACACAAGATGGATTGGAAAAAGACCCCAATAACACCTAGCCACTGTTATAGGAATTCTGCATTTGGTCTAAGGTTTTTTATATATGGAATTTCTTTTGACTATTTACTCTGAAAGCATAAACCCCAGTCATAACCATAGCTTCTACATTAAACAAGGTGCAATTGATAAATACACAGCCACAGTGAACTGGGATTATTACATATGCATCTTTGCCAATGTTAGATCATACCTTTCATTGTGGTTAAGCCGAGTTCCAAGGTAAAAGGCCACAGCAAGCAACCATGAATCACTATGCACAGCAACCAGAGAAAGCCAGTCCTTGCGGCTCAGGTCGTCCCTGGCAAAGTTGATTCCAAGAGCTGGCTCTGGGAGCTCCGGTGGAACTTCCTCCGATGGCAGAGTTACCTCCCAGGCCCCGTTTGGATGTCCATAGAGGCACAAGTTATCCTTACCTTAAGGAAACACACAGCAAACTTCAAATTTCACTGAAGGACACAACATATTATTCAATAATTACAAAACCACATGCATTAAAACAATCTCAACCTAACTGAAATTAAAACCAGAAAATGAACATGGATGATACCCTCTATTACCAGACCCAAATGCCTCATACAGCAAACTCAGCACTATTATTTGACTTTCTTACGCTAACTAAACAGCACATGAACCATGCAAAAGCTCACATTTTTCCAATTAATATCTACCCTTTTTGATTCTTTCTCAATCTGTGTCGTAAAAACACTACCTTGTTCAATCCAAGAAGCTTGCAGAACAACTCACCCCCCCCACCC
>Ga0209700_103309_pt1 | contig 31104 bp, 19 predicted proteins | sample SiratroredBW_FD_187528 | JGI IMG/M metagenome (GOLD analysis project Ga0209700, IMG submission 187528) | Root nodule microbial communities of legume samples collected from California, USA - Siratro red BW (SPAdes) (version 2) | ecosystem: Host-associated > Plants > Roots > Nodule | place: USA...
AAAAAAATTAATTTCGTAAAAAAAAAAAAAATTCTATCTTGACTTAAATATGTTTTTCTTTTCTTTAAAGTTAGTAAGTCCTGATTTTGGCTCTTAAAATAATTATTTATTTTTTTATTTTTATATAGTTTCAAAATTTTATTTAAGTGATGGATATTGACATTATATATTACAATGCAACACTTAAAATGGTTATTTAGCCTTTTATTAAACCTATAAATAGTTAATCAGTGTATAATAATGTTAATAATAGTAATTTTTAATTTAGAAAAAATAAAATAAAATTAAAATAACTTATTTTATAAAAATTAAAAATATGTTTAGTTCTTTAGATGATTTCTCCATCACTAAAAACTCTTACAATTCAAAAGTTACAATAGATTCTTTTTTGCAATACAATCCAACACACCCATTTTAATCTACTTTATATTAAGGGGAAAAGTAGAGAAAAAGAAATTGATAAATACTACCTTAGAATTTGTCATGCCTAGTGGGCAGGATGAAAATTCTTGACAACACAGAACAGTTCCCATAAGAAAATAAAAAACTAAATTATTAAAATCTATGTGACTTGTCCTGAAATTATAAATTAAAACTTATATATATTATTTTAAACCATTAAAATATTTTAAATTTATTATTTAGTTTGATATTTATATAATTATAATTTTTTACTATTATAAAAAAATTATTCTCTTAATATTAAATTCTTGATAATGTTATATATATTTTGATTTGTTTTAATGTTATTTGAAGTTGATATGACACAAATTTAATATTTATGTAATTATAATTTTATTATTATTATTATTTGATATTGGGATAAAAAATATATATACTTTTAACAATACATTTTTGATGATGTTGATTTGTTTTAATGCTATTTGAGGTTGATAAATTTCGCAGGCATTAAATACACACATATATATATATATATATATAAAAACATAAACTTTTACTTTAAAGGCAAGGAAAAATATAATTAAACTCACAACTATATATCCATTGTGATTTTTGATAATAACTTGAAACACTTTGAGATGAAAGAAACAAAGTAAATAATTTTTTATATAAATTAAAATTAAATTAATTTGTAAAAGGAGTATTCCTTATTAATTTCTCTAAAATCTAATGTTTTTAGTTTATTTATAATTTAATTTTACCTGATGAAAAATTGATTTTATTTTTCTTTCAGAATTCGTTTTCTTTTATGAAAAGGTTTTTCCAAATAGGTTAAGGGTAGTAATATGCTATTGAGTATTGACTAACATGTACCAAAATAAACTTGTGCAGAGCATAAAGAAACCAAAGTTATTCTGGGTCTCAGCAGGTGCTCCTCTTTTGTCTGTCATCATTTCTACTGCCCTGGCTTTTGGAATAAAGGCTCAACGTCATGGCATCAGTGTGGTAATGCTTCTGTAATCACTATCACTGAATTTTAAGAGCTACCTGTTACTATCACTCTAAACCAATTTTACTGCTACTTGCTGCTGTGGTTGCTAGATTGGAAAATTGCCAAGAGGAATAAATCCTCCTTCAGCAGATAAGCTACTCTTTCAAGGAGATCATATGGGTCTAGTCATCAAAACTGGCCTTATTACTGGCATTTTATCCCTCACAGTAAGTTTCATCCTTCTTACAAACATTTATTATTTGACATGTGTCATTCATACAAAAGCATATGTCACAAAAAATATGTATTAATAATATCATTTTCTACATACTATATGTTACGTCACTATAAATTATATAAATTAACTATCAATATTTATGTATTAAAAAATTATGGTGCCACGCCATTTAAGAGGGTATCTCAGCTTCATAGTTCATATTTTTCTACTTCTTGTTTACCTGGAACTTGGAGTATGAAGCAGTAGTTGACCTTGGTATTTTGAAACAGGAAGGAATTGCAGTGGGAAGAACATTTGCTACCATAAGAAACTACAAAGTGGATGGAAATAAGGAAATGATAGCAATCGGATTCATGAATATGGTTGGCTCCACAACATCCTGCTATGTTACAACAGGTTGGAAGACGCCTAGAAAGCCTTGCAAATTAGTCAATGATATTAACCCATTTAAACTATGAACTTCAGGATCATTCTCTCGCTCAGCCATCAATCACAACGCAGGTGCTAGAACAGCAATGTCGAACTTGGTAATGTCTGTGACAGTCATGGTGACACTACTGTTTCTCATGCCATTGTTTCAATACACACCAAATGTTATATTGGGTGCAATCATAATAACAGCAGTAATTGGCCTCATTGATATTCCTGCTGCTTATCTCATTTGGAAGATAGACAAATTCGATTTCGTTGTCATGTTGACTGCATTCTTTGGTGTCATTTTTATCTCAGTCCAGCTCGGCCTAGCTATTGCAGTAAGCTCACTGTTTCTGCAATTTGTCTTGCAAAGCTTACTTACAAATCATATTAGTTTTGGAATTGTGATTGACAACAAAAATTCTAACATTTGATCAGGTCGCATTATCAGTTTTGAGGATACTCCTGCAAGTTACAAGGCCTAAAACAGTAATGTTGGGGAACATTCCTGCCACAAACATATATAGAAATATTCATCATTATAAGGAAGCTATAAGAGTACCTGGTTTTCTTATTTTAAGTATAGAGGCTCCCATCAACTTTGCAAACATCACATATCTCAACGAGAGGTTGATTTCATATTTACAGACTTTTTGAAACTTTTCTAGCTGCATTGTTTATTTTTCTCACTGTTATTAACCATTCACATTTATTCTTCACAGAATATATCGGTGGGTAGAAGAAGAAGAAGCTACGACAAGGGAAAACATCTGCCTTCAATTTCTGATTCTTGACATGTCAGGTAACTAAATGAGTTAATTATAATTCTTTGTATGCAAAATGGGATACACATTCAATAACAAATGATTTCGGGATTTTCAGCTGTGAGTACCATAGACACAAGTGGAGTCTCACTTTTCAAGGACTTGAAAAACTCATTGACAATGAAGGGTGTTGCCGTAAGTACGCTAAACTCTGACAAACTTGATCATTACACAACTTGACAGATAGGAATTAAATCTCAACTGTGACTAACTTGAATGAATTGTGATAGATTGTGCTGGTGAATCCTCTAGCTGAGGTCATAGATAAGCTGAAAAAATCAGATGATGGTAACGATTTCATTCGAGCAGAATACCTTTTCTTAACAGTTGGAGAGGCTGTAGCTTCACTTTCATCAGCAATGAGGAGTCAAACACCAATCATGGAAGAAGAGGAGGCACATACATTGTGACTGAGTACTGATTTGTACTTAAGATAGCAGAAAAAAAGGTTAAAAAAGAAGCAGTAGCAGGGCGGTTGCAGAGTGAATAGATTTGGTATGGACTAACTACACATATTTTTGTGATGCTAGCGCTCAATAATTTAGACATTCAAGTAGATTTCCATGCTCTGACTCAACAAAAACCTCTTGTAAATATCTGATGTATATAAAAAAACCTCAAAAGAATTGACTACTCAAAGTAATCCACAGTGCTACTGAATCAATGTACATAACATTTGTGCCTGACATTAAATTGTTTAGGAAAGCTAAATTGAACTGCATACAAGATTTAATTGAGTTTAAGATGTTTGTTCTAACAGCTGGTTGCACAGAAAAGCAATAGAAAGGTATATAATCATTTACATACATAAGTAAGAATGTGTTTTGGAGGAGAATAAAGGAGCTGAATTCTAAAAACTAAGATTGAATGCAATATCCATGAACTCAATTGGAACAGTCTCTGTCAGTTGTTTGTTACATTCTATTCTATTTTGATAAATACAATTAGCAAAATATATTAGAAGTCAAATAATGGAATATCCTCCACTAATTTAGCTATAAATATTCCATCTTTCTTATAGAAAGATATATAAATTATTTGAGAATTTTCAATGAATAAAAAAGCATTTGGATTTAAAGTTTCTTTTCTTAACAATGATTGTTTCTAATCTGAGTTACATCATGTGTATCATTTTCTGGGGTACGTGAACACGAGAAGTGTGAGCACACACATAGACACAAAGGCACATGTGCATGACATTCCAAAAGATAAAAAATACAGTTTTTGCTTGAAAATGAAGCTTTGTTCTTTTCATTTTGTCTTTTGATGGAATTTTTGTTCTGTTTGTTATGGATCTTTGATAACCACGTTTGACAAGAATTTATCGAGGTTTGCATTGATGCATGTGCAAGTATCTTGAACACTGAATAGAAAGTTTATTGTGGACTTGTGGAAAGAAGTAATGAATATCGTAATTTGCAACTACACAAATGAGTAGTACTATGCCAGCATAGTTTCAATGAGAAAATAGGTAGTATGATATTAGTTTGTGTTCCACATGGAAGCCTACAAATCAAATTTACCATGGGTTAAGTAGTGTTGGTTTCTTATGTTTTTTTTTTTTTTTAATATGTCAAAATGTGTAAATCTATTTTTCTAAGTAGAAAGAGGTTAAATTGTGAGAGATTCTTTATTGAATATACAATAAATAGAAAAGAGAAAATTAGTATGATTTTCACATAAGTGAGATGAAGTAAATAATTTCAATTGCAACTAAGAATTCATTCACCCTCAATTGATCATGTGACACTAGGTTGACAAGGGTTGGTCCTTCTTTATCAAGAGTTGGATCATTGATCATGAATTGGATGTCTAAGAAGGAGAAATATTTTTATTTTTTTTTACAATAACCACTCTATTTTTAGGTTTTTCATCTTTTGTTTTATTTGTAAATATTGGTGTTTGTTTTATTTTATCTACTTTTATGCATTATTTGTACACTTCTTAGAAACTCTTATATCTTTATTATAGTGAATTTGTTTCTTTTGGCTTTTAAATAGTTTTTTACTTAGATTTTTTTCATATCTCTTATTCTCATGTTTTCTTTATTATGTGTTTTATTTTTATTTATAATCCTCACACTCTTGCAAGTTGGGAGATTTTTTAATTTCTTAGTACTTTATTATTGAGGAATTTTATTAACTTGTTAGCACTTTATTATTGAGGAATTTTATTAACTTGTTAGCACTTTATTATTGATTTGTTATTATTGTGTTAATTTTTCCTAAGTGATATAAAAGTTTTTCCATGAGGTTAACATACAATTTGAAAGAGAATCACATTTAAGGGAGACATTCTTGGAGTTCAAATGAGTTGGAGTCTCGTACAAATAGACAAATTAAACAATATATAACTGAGAAAGATCCATAATATTATTACTTTACCTCGTGTTTGGATATAAAATTTAGCAAATTTTAAGGAAACTAAAATTCATCTATTTTGATTTGGTTGCAATTTAAATTATTTTATTCTTTAGATGCTTTGATTTGATAAGAAAATTCAAATGAGTAAATATCCAGTTTGATTCTTGAAAGATAAAGATTTATGCATTTGTTGATTGGTCCTTGAAAAGGAATTTTACACTTAAGTCTTTTGAAGTAAATATTTGTTTAACATAGTAGTCATTTTGTTTTGTTAATGAAAATGTTAATAAAAATCCACATCATTAATTAACTACAATGTGACAAGCATAAATTTTCATTTAGATCTTTAAATAACTCAACAACTTAGGTATAAACTTTCATTTAGGTCCCTAAACTAGTTTTCATGTAGCATTTTGTTATGGTCTTCATCTGTTAACTTTTTCACATATGTTGATTGGAATCAAGTGACATCTTCCATCATAATAATCATCTGACTAAAAGTTTTTCACATATGATCTTTCCATCACTGTTTCATTAAATCTTATAAAATTTCTTTCTTTCTCAACGTTCATGTATAATAATCTTTGGTCTATGATCTTTAGCTTGTGCCAACATATGCTTTGAAGTTATCAAGTATTCTAATAAAATTTGTACTTTCATTAATAATGTCACTGAAAAACGTTTCAATTCTTCTGAAACACTTTCATTCATTCTTACTTTCATATATATATATATATATATATATATATATATATATTTGAAATCTAATTCATTTCAAAGTGAACATATAATTACATAAACATAAAGATTTCATACACTATTAGCGCTTAATCTATCACTCACAAAAGTTCTTGAGCATTTATAATTATATATATTCATTCACTTTATTTCATAAACTTTTAGACATAATTCTTTATATGTAATCCATTAAATAAAGCCATACAGTCAATATTAATTCATCTAATCGCTTGATAATTAATTATTCTAAATATGATAATTTTTTTTACATTTAATCAATTATTTTAAAATTAATTAATTAAATAAAGATATATGCATCACACTTATTTAATATAATTAATTATTACTTATCAAAATTAATTAATTATCTTTTATGATAATCTATTATTTGTGTCTTTATGGTTTAAAATAAGTTTAAGAAATAAGAAATAATCGATTATTTATAAAATATAATTAATTAGTTTATTATTTTTATTCTTCATTAATATAATGTTTTTCTCAGTAATTCATAAAATCACACTAAAAGATAGATCATCTAATATTTCAAAACATTTCTTTCAATAACAAGAAATATAATATTTTTTATTTTAATAAATTGAAAATAAATAAGAAAAAAGTTATTGTTTGGAGACTAAAAATGGTAGTTATATGCTGGAATAAAAATTTACTTAATTTGACTTTGAAATTATGATGTAGGTTGTAACTGTTGAGTCAACTTATCTTCCTTCAAATAATAATAATGAGTGGACTTTCCACAAATATAATACAGATGCTACGTGGAAATATAATTATTGAAAATTATTTTATGTATATAAAAATTTAATGTCATTTTCAAGAATCACAAAAATATAAGTATTCATGCACTACAAGTAAAATGGTAATTGGAGCCACATATTCTGTAGCAATCTACATTCATTTTTATTGTTTTAATTTCTTGAATATTGACTCTGATAATTTTACTTCTATTGTTCTTAACTTTAAATTTCAAAAATATTCTTGCAAACCTTTGAGTAAATCTTTTCCAAGAAAAAAACATTTAGTTGATTCCAAACTTTAAGCACAAGAGCTTTTAAAATTCATCTTTCAAATGTTTTTCGATGAGTTGTCTTAAGATATGGTTTGTACTTTATGCAAAGTTTCTTTAATTTAAAATCATAAAACCAAGCAAATATGTGACGTGCTTATGCTTTCAACCTTGAAAATCAAGTAATTTTAAAAAGTGAATATTAATATTTTCTTTGTTTAATATCAAAATTTTTTACTTTATAAAAAATATTTTGCAGTTCTTCACAGAGAAACTAAAAATCTTTAAAATTGTTAGTCTAAATAAAAGGAATTTGCGAATTGCTTTGGTTTTTGTTTGAAAAAGAAATTCAAGTTAATTTTTCATCGAAAACAACAATTCACATGATTAATCATACGGTGAACATAATATATTATTTATTATTAACATTCAATTACTTTAATATAATCGAAATAGGGTCTTAAATAAAATTATTAGATGACAAAATTTTTTAAAAATCAATATCATCAGAATATAAAAAAAACTATCAATGGTGAAAATTGTTGGAAGTTATGAGTAGTTAAAAGTTGTACTCAGTAAATATTATTCCTGTATTTTGTAATAAGGTTTTTTATACTTTTAAGCACCTACTTAAATTCCCAAGTCATGATTAAGTTAATCATTTTTTTAGTCATTTAATTTCACTAATTTATGTTTAGATACTTTAACCCTTTCTTCTATTTTTGTTACACTTTTTGTTTCAATAATTTACTTTAAGCATTTTTTTCCTGCTTCTTTTACTACATTCTTGTGCTTTCTATCTTCAGTATCTTTTATTTATAATTTTGGACGCATATTTTGTACAATCTTAAATAAAAATTATTTATATTTTTAAATATATTTATAAATATTCAACTTATAGAATTTTAACTACATTCATGTCAAATCATCTATCATGAAAATGAAAAGGTTATAAAGGAAATATATATTCCATTCTTCAAATACTTGTAGAATTATGTCTACTGTATAATGTTTTACTTTTATTTTCAAAGGTATGATTAATGATCACCACATAATTAATTATGTTATATTATATATATTGTTTAGCTTTTTTTCTATTTTAGTTTTATATTTTTCAATAATAATAAAAATAATAAATAAATAAAATATCATTTTCATAGCAATTTTTTTATTCTTTTCAGTCAAAATATTTATATTTATATTATATTTTTTTTCCATTCAAAAAATCTATATTTTCACTTTTTTTTTATATATTTGTCTTTTTTATTTTCAAAATAACTTCGTCTATTTTTTTTTTTCTTTAACCAAAGGGAGGCTTAATGTTTGGGTTGAGTACAAACGCGCGTTGAAACAAGTCTCACCGTGTTTATGCTGATAGCAAATAACGCTTTGAGGAGAGAAGCAACGTGACGCAGCTGAATCAAATTCACGCCAAAACAAAAAGGGTTGAGAGAGAGAATGGGGAAAAGACAAATCCCAGACCCTCCTAACTTCAAGAAATACGGCGTTCCTTTCTACTCCGTTGCTTGGATTCCCCAACATGTTATCAAATTGCGCCAAATTGAAACTGCCGATAATTCCTCCGATTCCGATCATGACTCTGCGCCCTCCACCGAACCGGACTCAGAGCCGGCGACTAAGGCGGACTCCGATTCTTCGTCGATCGCCGGTAACTACCTGCTGTTCACTGGTGGCGGTGGAGCAGGTCGCAGCGGTATTCCTAATGCTTTGGTGATTGCGCACTTCGATAGTGAGACTAATTCTCTCTCTAGCGAACCGGTACGAATATTCCTTTTGCTTCTCACTCGACTGCGCAATTCTTGTGAATTTGTTTTTTTTTTTGACGAAAATTTCGAAACTAGAGTTGGATCTGGTTTGGATTGGATCTTCTTCGTGTGATGCATTGTGGATTACTGCTTTGTTTTTTGGTTAGAATGTGAGGAGTCTGTTCTAGTTGCTTGATTTTGATATTCTGAGCTCTTTTGTAGAAGTAGATTTGTTAGAATTGGCAGCGAAGGATTCATTAATTTTTTGTTGTTCGTCTAAGATTGTACGAAGATACGGTTCGTGTGTTTTGTAATACTAAACTCTCTTGTTTGAGTAACCTTATCAATATTTCAGGTGTTTAAGTTAGGAACTGATTCCGAGTTGCCTTATAGGATGGCACTTCAATCTCAGGGTGATGGCCTTATTTGTGCAATGGAAACGCCAAAGGTTTGCAGGTCTTTGCTTCTCATCACCTCCTTTCTTAATGTCTGTATAGAATTCATTTCTAGGTTTAAATCCTTGTGTCATATGTTTTGGATGAGTAAACCCGGACTAGATTGAGCATACCTGATGTAGAAGTAACTCTTGGTTGATGAATTGGAAAATGAAATCATCTTTCATCTATACTTTACCGTGTGCAAATAAATTTTCATTTTCGTCCTCCCCACCAAGTGGTGCGAAATACAAGGTAGGAAATATAATCACAATTTCGAAACTATCAGCTTTACGTGCTTTATGATGCAACAAAAAGATACAAGCCTGGAAGTATTAAGACCTGTCTAGAATGTTGAGGTACTGTGTGAACCCTATATAGTTTACTTTGTATATCGTATAACCCTTTTTACCTTGACCAACTATGTAAGGACGTTAGCTTCGAATAGATTGAAGTAATTCAACTTTAATTCTACAATTCTCTGTGGAAAATTTTCGTTAAATACATTATCTTTTATCGTCTATTACAGAATATTGAACTGGAAGATGAGAAACCCAATAGACAATATGGTATTTCAGTAATTCTATCTAAGAGCATAGAAATGACGCAAGAGAATCTTTGATAACTTGAATTTTGCTACTGTTAGTATCAGTACAAAGTTAGATTGACAAAATCAGCATGTGAATATGCCATATTTTCTGGACAACAATTTTAATAGAAAGAACTGCAAATTATTGGTAGTTTTGGGAGTTTCTATTGTTTAGTTCTTTTTTTTTTTTTTTTTTTTTTTTGTGGAAATTTGCTTACTTCAGAACAAAATAAAGGCAAATAACAAAAGCATATTGTTGCGTCAATGTACAAAAATATCTGGAAAATTATCATTTTCTTTTCGTTTTTGTCAACTTTTTTAGGGGATTGGCAGCTCGATGTTTGGTGTATGCCATTGTAAATTCTCCAAACATTTCCCTAGTGTTTCCACTAACTAAAGGAAAGTAGTGATTCATTTAATGAAGTGTATACAAGAATGAAGTGTAGACAAGAATAATGTAAAAAGAGGGAAGTAACGATATTTTTGTCCGTCCATAATCTACATGCTGAACTGATATTTTAGACCAACAACAAACTTTCATTTTATTTTGTTCTATAATTACTTCTAGCTATAGAATACCATGATCAGTATTATGCGTTGCTCATGCAGATGGTTTGACTGGGATTATCAAAACAAGAGCTCTGAAATTCATAAGTTGAGTCTGAAGTTGTCGGATAAAGTGCTCACACAATTGGAGGATGTTGGACAGCAATTAGCATTAGCATTCAACAATGATGGTACTGCACTAGCTGCTGGTGGGGAGGTATGGATTTCATTTATATTTACTTAATTCAAAAGAAACAATTTGTAAGATTGATGTTAATTTTTAGCAACATGAAAGAAAGATGGTTTTTGGAAAATATTTCCACCAATTAATTATTTCTGCACTTCATTTTCAACTTAGGAATATATATATAAATTGATTAATATCCAAATTCCAAACTTGTTTTACTGTGCTTCATGCAATGTGAATCCTCATTAAGAATTTGATGTAAGTAAATGGTCTTACAAAGTCGAATGAAAATATGCACTCAATCAGAGAGGTGTGTATGTTCACTGAAAACCCAATTTGAAGGGATGACAAACATCAAATTTATTTGTCAAACGTTGCTTCAAAAGCTGTCAGAATCTCAAAATGTAACCTTTGGTACGGCTTCCCTATTTTGCTTCAATTTTATTTTATGATGTGATACATTATATGTTTGTTTTTCACTTTTTCCTAATTGGTATTAAATGATGAGGAACTTGTTTTGTTGGAAATTGGTTGCACGTCATATATATGGTTTAAATTTTCTTCATTGCAGAATTACAATGCTTTCATTCTTCTGAAAAATAAGCATTAAATAGTAGAGAATTTCTTTGTTGTTCAAGAATGGAATGCTGTATGATATTGTAATTTGGTGCAGTACAGGATGGCAGTCTAAGGGTTTTCAAGTGGCCTAGCATGGAAATTATTCTCAACGAGTCTAATGCTCATTCTTGTGTGAAGGACTTACATTTCAGGTTTGATGTGCATAGAAGCATAAGCATTTCAAAGATATGTTACTCTTTTACTTATTTACTTATAATTCATAAAGGAAAAATGACAGACGTGAAAGACCTCTTTAAACCCTATTATTTGCAAAGGATTGTGCCTTACAGTTTGGTTTTACTTGTATTGCAGTTCTGATGGTAAATTTCTTGCCTCTTTGGGAACTGGTGGCCCCTGCAGGGTTTGGGATATTTCTTCATCAATGGTCTTATCTTCTCTACCAAATGAAAATGTGAGCAATTGATTGAATCTTACTGGAACAGAAAGTTAATATGACTTGAACTTTGCACGGGCTTGATAGCTTTATGTGCATTTTTTTAATTTTTCTCGTCCTTCTTGATAATTGGATGAAATTTGGTTATGTCATGGATTGTGCTCCGTACTAACATAATATTTAGTGATGTAAAAAATGTATAAATCACAATTAACTAGTAAAATTTATATTTAATATTTTTTTGTCTAGACTCTAGATGATAGATAATGTTTATTTCATACATTCGTGTTAAGACCTTTTTACTTACTATATATTGTATAATATTCATTTGCTTACAATTTTCCTATATCAGTTATCCCGGACCTACATGTTTATTTATCTATTACTTAAAGTAAGGGGAGAAAAAGACTAAAAACATTTGTTTCTGAGCATAGCATAAGATGACATGTGCCAGTTTAAGATTTTTTTTTTTAATAAATAAAATGTTCTTTTTAGAAGATTCAGGTTGGTTCAACATGTTAAACCAGTGGGCAGAGAGTAGCACCGGAAACCAATGGCTTTGTGATGATGCTGACCCGTTATGAATGATTATGAATATTTCTGATTGTTACTCAGTGATGAGACCAGTGTTTGTGGGAGCTTTGCAGTTTGGCAGATTGAATGACCAGATTACTCCGGGTCTCAAAATTTACTAGTTTTGTGATAATAGGTTGAGTGGATCCTAAAGCAACCTCGAAGGAAACAAGATGAATTGGTTTCCTAGTAGAGAGGCTACTAATGGGGAAAATAAAGGAGATAAACAATAGGGGGCTGGGGTAAAATATTCTAAAACCAACAGCATATATTCTAAGATTAAGTACAAAATCCCAAATAATAACTATTCTTGAAACTTTGTTCACCATGTATCATAACTCATTCTGATCTCGTTCCAGTCATCATTGGCAAATATCTTACCTTTATCTGAAGTAGAAATTAATTATAATCTTAAAGGCTTAACCACCATGTAGTATCATGTAAATCTAGCATTTAATGGGGGAAAATTCTACATTGCCTAGTGTCACCTTAATGGTAGCTATCCCTAGCCAGCCTCAGTTGTGGGCTTCAAGGTGGTGTTTAGTCCCACATTAATGTGAGAGACAACTTAAATTAAAGCAATGGTCACTTTAAAAGTTAGTTTTCTAGGATTATTAGACTAAAGACTACTACCCTTGATGCCACAATTAAGACAACCTCTAAATAGGTTACAGCTAAGGCAGGTTAGAAGGGACTGCAATTAGAGCTGCCCATGTCCAAGGCTACTCAGCAGGGAGCATGGCAGTGAAGGTTGCCCAACAATGAATTTAAGATAGATTTTGATATCAATTTAGGATTTGGATTTAGGACTTAACTCAATCCCACAAAATCAACATGTAAGATGAGGACTCTTCAAACTTTATAAACTCTATTTAAGTTACATCTCTAGTAGATATGTGAATAAACACTTCCCTTAAGTCTACAATGAAGGCAACCTCCACAGAGACTTCAACTAAGGCAGTTTTAGGGGATGACCATAATTAAGGCTGCTTTTCTGTGCCTCAATATCATTCACATGTTTGACTTTTGACTTGGTGATTGCTTTGTCAAATTATGTATTCTAATCATATATTGTTGAATTTATGCAGCGGGAAACTTTTAGCTCTTGCAGATTTTCTCAAATAAATGACAAGACTCAGGTCCTGTATATTGCTGCCATGACAGGTAAATAATTTTTCAGAGAAAAATTATCTCCTTTTGTATCTTTTAAATGACACAAGTTTTTATTGTTGTATATAGATAAAGGTGGAAGCATCCTTACCTGGAATACACAAACATGGGAAAGGATGGGCTCAAAGTATATTATTCGTGATGCAATCTCTGCATTTAATGTCTCAGCTGATGGAAAGATTCTTGCATGGTACATATTGTAATCTGTATTTTTCTAGTACTTAACACCCGTATCCTTTCTTATCCTCGGAGAAAATGGTGCCTTAATTTTTGTGGTTACCTTCAGACCTCAGGGTGCACCTTGACAATAACATTTTTTCTTCTTTTTTGATGGATTTCCATGCAGTGGAACACCTTCAGGAGACATTGTAATTGTAAATTCAACAAATATGCGGATTCAGACAATGATAAAAAAGGCTCACCTTGGCATAGTAACTTCTTTAGCATTCTCCCCTGATTCAAGGTCTGAACTATGTATATATAATTTTCCTTAGAATTGTTTTTGTTCGATAAATGACAATTTTGATTCCTAAATATGTAAACCGGTGACAGTTTAGTTCCTCAAAGAGCGAATGTTCTTATTTAATCTCAAAATGTATAAAAACTGTGACAGTTATTTTAAAAAATTGATTCTTGAAGTTTACAACTTAATGCCAAATTGACATTCAAAAAATACCACTCTGTCAAATTGGTCCTTAGACATTACAGTTAATGACAAAATGGTTTGAGGAAACTTACGACGGAACACAATTGTTGTACATTTTACACATCCAGGGCTAAATCATAGTTGTTGTTTTTCAGCGACCAAGTTACCCATTGAAATATCAAAATGGTCATTTACCCTTTGCTGTCTTATCCCATGTTTAAGGGTATTCATAGTTGTGCTTCTGTATTTAGGGCTTTGGCTTCAGTATCCATGGATTCAAGTGCAAGGGTAACAATAATTGAAGAGAAGAAGACAACTGGTACGTGTATATTTCATAGTTTGTTCACAGATTAACTCTACATGTTCTTGCTGTACAGATACATAATTGTTTTTGCAGAACTCTTTGTACTTAATGTATAGTCCTTTCAGCCTATCCATCTGTAACTTAATTAACCTGGAACATTAGGGGCCCAAGATTTTGTTTCAGAAAAGTTAGAATGTTTAGCACGCTGCTTGTGAAGGATGTCTTCTTCCTGCAAATGAAGATTTATATAACTATTTTTTGTTAATGGGTACAATGCTGTACTGTCAATCGGTATTAGACTGTTAGGTATCGAAAGCATCTCTGTCTAAACATCTGACCAGTCTAAATTTTGAATTCCTGCTATAATTGATATTGGGCCATATTAGCTTAAAGTGGAAAAAGATTTAGCTTATCCAAAAACTTACTGGATTTGGGCAATGAAGGTAACAAGTTCCAAATTTGACTAACCGTATCACCCGAAATAAATGTAATTTACAAAATATGATACAAAAGAAATTAGAGACTCACCGTTCAATAAACTATATAATTTACTTTACTAAATGCATGTTGTATTTGATCATGTTATCAAGTAGAAGGCCAATTTTTCACTCGACTCACTTTTTTCTCTCCTTGTTTCAAGGAGGCTTGAGCTTGTGGATTGCAGTATTTATCATCCTACTTGCAATTGCTGCTTACTTTCTCCAGCAAGGAATTGAAAAATGAAGGTTCCAAGATTTTGCTTATTTCAATATGAAATATTTAGCATCTTTGTGAATGCCAGTGCTTAGTTTTGATGCATTTTCATTTTTTTGAGGGGTTTACTGATACTTTTTTTATACTGGCATATTCATGAACAGTTCTTGTACACAACCCTCTCTCTAAAATGTCTTGTAACATGGGTTGTATCGCTACATTACATGTTTTGTACAATTCTTCCTGGTAGAATTGAGCTGTTGTTCATTACTTGCTCGCTATTTTGATGTTATTTATGTAGCCTTTCACTGAGAAATACCCCGAGGGCACGGGTGTAGTCAATAGTCCATAAACTAATAAACATTAGCTATAAGGAGTGTGATTATCGATTACCAATTCTGCCAAATGGTGCAACCAGAAGGCTTTATGACTGGCTTTTTACTGCTACTTCTAATTTTATTCAAATAATATATTTTCTTATCTCTATGTTCTTGTTAAATCATTTACTTGTCCTTTTATCGAGTTAAAAATTTATGATTATGACGGTGGTACAATTTTCCTTACGAGTACGTTAAGTAAAGTTCGCTTATCCGATATTCACAATTTCGTATAGCAAATGTAGCATGAAGAACGCAAAGAAAGAATAAAGAATAATTGTCATTTTTTATATTCTTAATTTGTTGTAAATAAATGTATTTTTATTGATTTATTAATAATGTAAACTATTTGTCGGAAAATTGTTCTGGTAATCAACTCATTAATAGCTTCTTTAAATATAAATATTAAATAATTAATTATAGACATTTTTTTCTAAATATGCAAACTTGATTTTTGCTGAAAATTAATATATATTCTCATTAACTTGTACATAGCAGATTGAGGTCCTCTCCAGTTACATATTCACTCATGAGATTTCATAAATCAAATTATTAAATTTATTTGATGAAATACTTTAACTAATATTTAAAAAGAATAAATGGATAAAGGCTATTGATTGCTACTTTCATATTATATTTCAAAGGGAATCCTTATATTAAGTAAAATTTTCTTGATTGTAAATAATTTGCATTTAAATAATCCAAGAGTATGAGATAAAAGGCAGCGACATTTTGAATAACTATTAAATAATTTAGATTTATAACTTCTTTTTTTATAATAAAAAATTCTTTCTATGTATCTATTTATCTCTCTATCTCTGAATATAATAAGGATCAATTAAAGTAACAGTACATTTTTCCCTTACTCTAATGATTGTAATATATAGCATTTTAACAATTATATTTAAATTTTTCCCTTCCTCAAATGATTATAATATATAGCATTTTAACTATAAGATTTAAGAGAAAATAGAAGACGAAAATGACGAGTAGCTCTTCTTCAAGTTATTTTTTTATAATAAGCCTTCTCAATGCGAAAACAAAAATTGATTATTAAATTTATCATAACTTTCTATTAAAAAAATGTCATGTAACCTTTTTCCTGAAAAAATCACATTACTTTTTTAAGTAATTATATAAGTTCTTTTTACAAGTAAATTAAGTTTTAAAAGTTCTAATCTTTGATCTATGAGCATTCACAGTTCTACAGCCCAGATTCCTCATTAATTTTCCAATAAACATCGAACAGTTCACAATCTGTCTGCCAGACAATTCTCTTGCTTTTTGTCATTAACGTCTTTATGTGTGTTGAATCATAATACTTCCATTGTTTACAATTTGAAGGAAGTGGGTGGGGGCTGCATATCTCCCTCATTTTGGTCACTAAATTATGTACGCATGGATTAATCAACAATTAACCTTTGATAAATGTAACCTAAAATGGATGGATTAGTGGCAATAGTTAGTTTATAGACTAGCCACTTTAAAATGGGGCCCGTACAAACACGTCAGTGCATGATACAGAAAATTTCCACAAGAACATTATTGACGCCTCCTTTGATACAGTGAATAACCAACAAGGGCAGACATCAGAAATGTCCATAGGACCTGCCCACAGTATCAAAGTAAACAAGATAAGTAAAGTGAATTAAGAGATAAAAAAAATCAGAAAACACTTTGAAGTAGGGCTTTAGGAATACCGTATTTATCGCTAGCCACCTTTCAAGCCTTCTAATCCTTGATTGCATCTCCTCAATAATCCCTTCAACTGGAGAGACTACCCTACCTGATGAGGATTCTGAAGCAGAGCTACTCCCCTGTTTGTGTCAACATAATACTGCTATATGATAATGCCTAAAAATGATATTTAATGCTTAAAAAATGCAGAAAAGATTCAGTATATTCAATATGCAGTAGTGAAATCAATGGTTCGTTAACGACTATCTAGTGCTGTGAAGGCGATAATAAACATGACTTGGATGTGTCCAACAGAAAATAGTAGGTACGGATACCTTGGAGCGTCTAGATTGGACAAATTGGGTCAAGTGAAGGACTTTCATTCTATTATATAGGGTAAATATTTCACGCATCAAAATATCAAGCATCCACTTCTTTTAAATAGGCTGCACTAACATTTTGATGTCACATTCTATTATACAGTAAAGATTTCAGGCATCAAACTAGCAAGCTTCCTCCTTTTATTTGAGACAGGCTAATTGCTGCATTTTATTATGTAGTTAAAGATTCCAAACATCCACTTGTACTGGAATATACATGTGTGCAAGGTGGGATTTTTAGTGTGGGTTTATATGAGAAAACAGTTAGCTTTTGTTATATGGTTCTTCCAAGGTTCTTCTTATAGTGTTAGTCTAATGAGAAAATAATTTGAGTAAAAGGAGCAAATTTGAGACTAACGACAAATAATAATAATCAAGTTTCCTAAAATCAGATGATCACTTTAAAGAATCAAGTGACTTTCTAATAAGATTTAATAATCAATATTGTACCTTACTCTCATAAACTAATTTTATTTAATAAAGGGACTTTATTCAATGAAGTGACTTTATTCAATAAACTAACTTCAACTAACAAAGAAACTTATCTCACTTTTTTTCATGTTTTCTTCTCCTATAATGCTTATAACAATGTTTTTAAAATTGGTCCAGTCATTGAACCGATCCAGGCACTAGCTGTAGGATTAATGGTTCAGCCCCGGTCGTACCGGAGTCGTATTACGAGTTCTAAACATTTAAAATACATATAAAAGTTTTAAGAAAAATATTTGTATCATACTTAAATTGAAATTTAAAGAATATACATCAATTCTTATTAATAATAACTTTACTCTAGAATAGTAAATAACTAATACTTTAGGTTGATTTTTATGTTTTTAAGACAAAAAAAGTTAAAATTAAAATTATTAACTCTTTGATTAACTGATATTTTACCAGTTTAATATCGTTTCCGTCTATTTGATATCCGGTTTTACAAACCAGGCTTGTAGAGAAGTTTATCCTAACAAAATAATTATCTATTGCGTCATATCAAAAAAACTACATGAGAATATTATTCACAATTTTATCCCTACTCCTTTTACCTATATCCCTGAAATTTCAACAAGTTAAATACTTAAATTAAATGGCTAGTAGTTGATGAAGCCATAAATAAATAGACTGAAATCTGTTGAGTAAAGGCCTACCTGAGATTGAATAAATTCAACAATCTCTAACAGCCTTGTTGATTGTTGAGAATGAATCCCACCAGTAGTTCTTTCAATCGTCGGTAGTCTTTCCAAAATTAGTTCAAGATAACTCTACCAAAGTAACAAATTAGAATAGTAAGTAACCAATATATAGACATCCATGACATACTTAATTGATCCAGGACCTGCAATATGCACCAGACGCAAAAGATTAACTACAATAAAGCAAGAAATTTAATACCTTAGTTGTATATGAAGTATCCAATTTAAGCATTGAACCAGCTGCTGCTACTGCATCCTTATTAACACCCTTTATCTGAATGTATGGGCCAGGTACATCTTGAAGGTGATCAACCTCAATTAAAATCTACCCCAATAAAAGAAAAAATAATGTAAGACAGAAGAACCATAAATTATTCCAATATGCATATCAGCAAAATTTAGCACGTCAAACAGAAGTAAAAGAACCTATACAGTAACATAGCTAACCAGAAAGTTACTTTCGTAGTTGCATCATGTTCATCTATTATATGGATTTATGGACGAATATATTACGCAGGTCCAGTATAGTATAATAGGCTACTATTATAACTGTAACTAGTTTACACTTGTCACTATCTGACAGCTGTGTAGTTTGTTAGAATTTAAGTTAGTCTGTTACATTAGTACTCAGCTTTATATATAGAGCCTTTCTGTTATCATAAATTTAGTAAATGATATACATTTTAAGTTTATAATCTCTTCTTTCTCTACATTTCTAACATGGTATCTGACTGAGTGATGGTGATGTATTGTAAAGCACCAAATATATATCATTATAGAGTGAGATTATTAGGACTTAAGTACAAGAGAAAAGAGTCCAACTCAAAAGACCTATTAGGTGGAAGTACCTCTAGGCTTAAGTACCACATACGTAGCTCATCCTACTCAATGTAGTCCTAGCATTCATCAACAACGACTTTACCCTATTGACACTAACTTGGTGGTAGCCCTAGTCTAGTTGAGACGGCTTCACTCATGTATTAGTATTTGGTTTGCACCTTAATCCAACCTATAAGTAGCCTTTTTCATAGCCCAACTATTAACAAAAGCACCAATTGTTAGTACTTAAGCACAAGAGAAGAGTCCAACCAAAAGACTAGTTTATTAGATAGGAGAACCACACATCATGTAGCTCATCCTAGTGAATTTAGGACTCCTACAAGAATCCTCTACGTAGTCACTTCCAACTTAGAGTTTTAGACCACTAGGAAGAGGTGTGTAAATGCCTTTTGCTTCAAAATATTAGCACGATGTAGTAAGTCCCTAACATATTTCCTTTAGACAACAACACAACCATTTGAAATGTATTTGTCTTCAATTCTGAGGAAGTAAAGCTTACCAACAAGCTTGAGAGCAAATATAGAAATAAGTTTAGTGATGCGCTATTGAGTTCAATGATGAGGTATTGGATCATAGATGGAGAAGTACTTGTAATAATATCATCTACATAGATGGGAATCAAAAAGTTGTATATGGAATATTTGAGAGTCAACAGTGATAGATCATAAATGCTCTCTACCCATGCAAAACCAATCAGTTCTAGTCAGATGCTCATACCATGCCCAATGCTCCTATTTAAGGTCATATAGCCTTGTGAGGTTTGCAAACCAATGGGGGATCCTATGATTCAAAACCCAATTCCTGAGTCATGTAGACATCTTCCAAGAGTAACTCATTGAGGAAAGCATTATTAATATCTATTTGCTGAATGGAACAACCATTGGAGGGAGCTAGAGTGAGAACCACTCTAATGGTAACTGGTTTTACCACTGGTGAGAAGGTCTCAAAGAAATCAATTCCATGAATTTGATGAAATCCCTTAGCAACGAGTTTGGTCAAATAACGGTTGAATTAGTATTTTCTTTGATACTGAAAATCCACTTACACCCATTAGCTTTCCTACTAGATGGAAGTGGAACCAAAGACCATCATATTCTTATTGCATAGCCAGCTTTCATTGAGAAAAGTTAGGTGCTTGTTTAACATAACAAGGGATAGAAGAGGCTAGAAGGGTAGGATGATCTCTAGGTTTAACTATCCTTGCCGGGTGTGTTTGCAACTAGATGCACAAAGTTGGACGGATGAACAAAATTTGAAGGAGGCTTAGCAAATTTAGGAGATAGAGGTGACTATAAATTTGATGGAATAGACCGACTGGAAATTGGTTTGTTGGGAGATAGTAAAAGAGTAGAAATTGAGGAGTTGGATAATATTCGTGGGAGCAAGTGAGACAATAGAATAAGAGAAGCATGAGGAATAATGCTCAAAGGGAAACAATTTACTCGAAACTAAGGTAAGAAATTCCCAACGGAAGCATGGAGAATGCCACACTCCATATAGATCTATCCTTTGTGCTCTACAATACATTACCATCACTTTCCCTAAAATCAGTTATAGAGTTAATAAAGTATATCAATTTATGAGCCAACCTCTTGACGTCTCATTGGCAAGTTCTGTAGTGTATTTTGAGATATCTCAAGGCCATTAATTAAGGGGAAATTGTTACAAGTAGCATCAATAGTCCTTGACAGAAATCAGGTGAGCCAAGTCACAATTGAATCGTCATACTAGGACTGTTACACTCTTAAATAGAAAGAGTTATACCCTGATTATCAACTATGACTCTTAGCCTAGTGGAAAGTGCCTAATCCAACACTAATGTTAAACTTCTTTTAAGTCAGGAGGAACCAATAAAAGACAATGGATGATATCGTCTAGTAAGAAGACTTTGTTAAATCCTTTGTTAAATCCTGTAATCAATTTGCAAACATGTTTACTAAATCCCTAAAGGCTGCATCTCAATAATTGAACTTATGTCTAACTCAACCACAATTCTGACTTGTGAGGTAAAGTTTGCATCCATCTATATATCATAATTTGGTCATATCTCTAGTTAATGTGAGATCTCTAACACACCTCATCACACCGAGGACATCAAGAATGGGAATAGAGTGGAGGTCTATAGCTAGTGGCACGATAGGTCCAACTAATCTCGACTAGGATAAGTTTTTAATGACTCTAATACCACCTCGGTAATTGAGTTTATGCCTAATCTAGCCTTAGAAACTAGTTGTAAGTTGAGATTTGTACCATTTATATATTATAATTTGATCATATTTCTAGTTTATGTGGAATCTCAACATAGCAAGAAGATTATATGATTTGATATACCATCTCGGTAATTGAGTTTATGCCTAATCCAGCCTTAGAAACTAGCTTGTAAGTTGAGATTTGTAGCATTTATATATTATAATTTAATCATATTTCTAGTTGATGTGAAATCTCAACATAGCAAGAAGATTATATGATTTGATAGGGAAATATCCAACCAAAAATTTCTCATTATTAGGTATTATTTTGTTATTATTGTATCTCTTCTTCCTTATAAATAGGAGTACTTGTGCATAAATCACACAATTACAAACAATCCTATCTAACTGTAATTAGTTGCAACTGTCACTATCTGACAGTTGTGTAGTTTGTTAGAATTTCAGTTAGTCTGTTACTTCCTTGTACTCAACTATATGTAAAGGAGAAATGTTTGAAATCAACAATTTAGTAATAATATACTTTCTTAGTTAATACTCTCTCCTTCCCAACATTTCTAATAGAACACTTATTTGTAAACTAAAGAACGTTTATGAATTTTTAAATTAAAATCCATAACTTCTCACCATCTAGTAATGAGAGTTTGGTGAATCTTTTTATAATTATGCTAAGAAATATAATATAGTATTATTGCTAACTTGCTCAGCAATTAGGAAAACGCAAAGTACGTTTATTTGTACACAAGCACCAAAAGAGAAGGGAGAATAAGGGCCATTGTTCAGTCATAGCCTTTATGCAATTAGAGGTCTAATTGCTATAACCATTCTGAAGTAATTAGGGCCATCCAAATGAATCTTGCATCTCTCTTGTTTTTCAAGCATAAATTTTACATTAAAACCCCGTTCTATAATAAGAGAATGATGTTCATATATACATGAATAAATTGTCGCAAAATCTTCATTTGCCTAATTGACATTCACAAAGCAGAGCTATTAAATACCAATAAATGTTAAAGAATTAAAAATCATAATATAAATTCGATCTCAAGTTCTAGTGAGCATAAACAATAATAAAATTCAGTCAAGTTTGGGAGAAAAGGAAATCAGGAACAAGTTCATCTCAGCCTTGTAGATTCTATCAAATAATTAATGGAAACATGTATTTTCAATCAGTCACATGATAAATCAATCAACTGACCTTTCCATCCTGATAGATGAATGCAGATGCTTCAACATAAGCAACTGCTTGATACCTGACAGAAAATGCTACATGTCAATAAATCATTGATAATAAATAATTATACTATTTGTCAAACAAATAAACAAAAAGAGAAGTGACGGAGTGAAAAACAATATCCAAGAATTATGTGCAACCACATCTAAAAAGATCTATATGCAAAAATAATACAAGATGTCAGCAATCGTCATAACTATTTATAGGCATTGTCTCCTATTTGCTACATAATACAATATCAAGTAATTTGAAGTTTCAAAAAGTGGACTTTCAGCCTAATTCAATCCAACAAAACCGGCTTGTAAAATGAGGTTTACACCCCACTTATATACTATAATTTGGTCTTATTACTAGCTGATACGAGATCTCTAACACACCCTTTCACGCTGTGGAATGAATATCTCGACCTGTCAGACTAGATATTTGTGGGTGGTGTAGCAGGAGTCCAATAGTAGTAGCACAACAACCCTAATGAACTTGACAAAGACTTTAAATAGTTCTAATACCATGTCAAGAAGTGAACTTTGAGCCTAATTTAACCTCATAAAATCGGCTTGCAAGATGAGGTTTGCACTCACTTATAGTGTATAATTTGGCCTTATCTCTAGTTGATGTGGGCTCTTTAACACACCCCCTCACGCTGAAGACTGGACCTAAAATTTTAGGATAAGAGAGGCATGGGACAGGAGGGTTAGGCCACGTTCTATTATGTGACAGTGTTCTCTCTCAATACTCCATTTGGAAGGGGTGTGGTTGTGGGTGTGGCTGGGGTGGGGTGGGGTGGGGTGGGGGTTGAGACTGTGAATGGTGCCAAATTGTTGAGTGTGTTACTAACATTAAGTATTCCTTATAATGGCTTGGGGAATCATCCCGTAGAACTGACTTTGGGGCTTGAGTTATGTAAGTTTGTTCTTAGTTCAATATTGTAACATGTTATCAAATATATTGTCATTTAGAATATGCTATTAGATCATAATTAAGACTGTGGCGAGTCAGTTACAAATGCCTACTCCCACAAATTTCACACTCCATATGTCCTATATTAGGCATAAAAGGACTGTACTATCATCTCACATTCATTACTTGAGTAACCCTTCCCTCCTTGAGCTAGCTTTTGTTGTTACGTAAGGCCTAGTTTGTTCACAATTCTCATGCATAGAGATATCATTTACTACTGGTGTTTTATCCTCCTTTACTTACTACTTTGAATTTTCTTTTTCCTTCTGCCTGCGAAATTTGATGGCAGCATAGCGAATTTTATCTTTTCCCAATGCTTAAAACATACAAATGACTAACAGCAATGATAATCGGACACCCTTTCCTTCAATATAGAAATATAGAATCAGGACAACATCAATAAAAATCCAGACATTCTACTAGCACGCATTTCTCACACTATTAATGAACATAAAAACTTAATCCATCAAACATGGTAGTCATACATTTATCGGAGATTTATAAATAAGAATATCTTGTTTGCATTCAATTGTGGCTTACCCAAGATTAAGAAGACCAGCAACCGTACTAATGCTAATATCAAAATCCACTTTGGGCTGAATGATAAAGTTCCCTTCTTTAATGGGCTGACGCATGTACAAGATAACAACTTTTTTAATAAAATAAATCATGAAAATGCCACAATATCAATAATGTGTATAATTAGGTTAAGCTATCAACAAGCAAATAATGTTCCCAACCTCTCGTATCAGCAATGCAAATCTGCCTTCACATATTCTGACTCGAATACAATCACTGTCTCTCAACTGTCCATTAGAAGGGATCCCAGGAAGCCTGATATAAATGTCGATAAACTTCTGCACCGAACTGCAAAATTTTGCTGAATCAAGAATTGCAACAATATCTTGATATGCTACCTGTAATTTATTACTATATTTTCAGCAAACATGTTGAACAAAACCTTATCACAATATATGTATGTGTGTGTGTGGAGTTAAAACTTACTTTTTTGTTACTCTTTAATACAAATAATGAACTCTCAGGAGAAAGCACAGGGTCAAAATCATTTCGAATTTTAAGCTGCAAGACAGAATTAAATGATCATGCATCATATATTCATCGATTATCCAAAAGCAACAATTTGCTAACCATAATAAAAGAAAACTGAAACACTACTACAACAAAAGGGTGACAGGTGCGAGCAGCAAATAGAAAGAGTGGACTACAAATATCAACTGAAATAACCAACCTATTCATTGTTATTCACATATAGGGGGACAGGTTAGTCATCACGCATGAAGCTGAAGTTTTTCCCAAGATTAACAGAAATACATATTATAAAGCCGGCGTAATTAGAGAGGATTGTAAAAGGCAAGGAAGTGTACTCGTTTACATGGAATCGTTGATGGTTAAACTGAAAAATCTAAAATCATCAAGGCTTTAAAATATAAAAACTAGTCAGTTTACATGGAATCGTTAATGGTTTAACCATTAATTCCAAAGCAGTTTTAAAATATAGAGGGGAAAGCATACTATCCACTAACATGTGCATGAACAAGATGGGGTTCAATAAGCTGCTGGAACATGGGAAACACTGTCATCATGATCTCATTTTGAGACATAAAGCATCCAACTCTACTCTTATCCCTTTGAACTCGTGAAATCAAATGTGAATGAACACCTCCAACCTGTTTCAAATAAGAAAATCAAAGTAAGAAGCTTTCTTAGCCCCACAATAACAAAAAAAATAAATAAATGAAACAGAAAAGGGCCTTCATAGATGGAGAATCATTCTTACAACAGCAATCCACAAGTCAAGTGATATTCGGATATCAGGATGCAAAGCAAAGACGCCCTCAAATATAATCTGGTCAAAATTAACAAATGGACTCTCAAGAACCACATTGAAACAATTACATAATGAACTAGCATAACAGGACAAGCAAACTATATCGGGATTCTAGCATACAGATAAACTCTATGTAATGTCAAGCTATCATGCATACATTTTTCTGGTGTCCTTGATTTCTGGAAAAACTAAGAAACAAGTAAAAGTGGGTAGTGGGTACAGACAACTTTTTATATGAAGTGTAAGGTGGACAAATCAATTGTTATATCCCCTACCCCAGTGTGACATCGGATATAAAGGAAGCAGAAACCACACTGTACCGCAGTCAGTATTACAGTAAATCAATGACTCACTTTACCAGATCAATATTCATTCTATTCAGGCACTTTTAGCATAGCATGAAAGCCTGCAAGGTATGAAGGGTTAAGCGCTAACACCATATGGAAACTCCTTAGCAGCTTTTGGCATGGTAACTTCTGAGAAATAGGCAGGCCAAACATGGCATACTACCAAACACATGTTAGAGATAAGACCATTCCAAGGCCTACACCAAATAGCTTAATCTTCTGGAAAAGTTACCCACTGACATGATATGAAACTTCTCTGACCAAGTGATCTGGAGTTAAATTTTTGTTTTCCAACGTTCTAGTTAAAATATATATCAGCAAATGGTTTAAGCAAGCTTTCATTTTTTTCGAACTTTAAGCTGAAGGAGCATTAATCCATTACCATGTTAATATTAGATTGGCACTGAATTCAAAATCTACTAGGATATCTTTTCATGAAAACTAAAGTGCACTGAAGAAATTACTTTTCAACTTCAGGCTATTTTATTAAATCTCAAAAGAAAAGTCAGTACAGAGGCAAAATCTTAGGCCTTTGGGGCGCTAGTTAATAACTGACCACTCCACAATCTTCAGAAACTTCAAGTTCCTTGAAACCATTCCGAGCACCACTTTCCAAGTCAAATATAGGTACTTTTGTTCTTTGACCATTTCTTATGTCATCAATGTTCTGCAAGGGACCCGAGAACGAGAATGTTAAATAATCCATTAGTAATTTGTCAGAAAATATCCACAAGCATAGACTAACCAAGCATTTAAGGCAAAGAGATATTACCATCAACTCTTTTCCTGGTGAATATAGATATTACCATCATCTTATTTGAGCAACAAACGCAGAAAGCAAAAAAATACAGAATTTTACAATAATGCAAAAAAATGCTATTTTAACTGTTCCAAGACACAATTAGGAAACAAGTAACTGATACCAACAAACATTACAGCAGGAATCAGAATAGACTCGTCCATAAAGATTTTGTATCATGACAAATAGAGCCTCTGCACGAGAATGACACTTTTAATAACAATGAATTTATTATAGTTTTGGTTTTCGATAGTTCCCCATGTTACTTCTTGATCCAAGAACTAGCTTCACTCAGGCTCCATATGAATAAATTTCTCTATAAACACTTGTAGGGGAAGAAAATAAGTAAATTGAATTGAACATTTGTTTAAGATAAAACAAAAGTTAAAGTATACAAGTTGATTTTATCTTAGGGAAGAAGTTCGATTTAATTTTCATTTTAACTTCAACTATTCTTCTTTTCAAGTGTCTATAAAGAAATTTATCTAAATATACTGGGATAAAGATTCTTTGTGGTTACTTTTGAAGAAAAATTTATTAGTGTATGGCAAACAAGAAAGCAGTCAGAAACAATGTAAAATAATAATCATACCCATTGTCAGACACATTCATATTAGAAACTCCTAGCTTCACATTCATGTTAGACACTCCTAGTTTCATTGTTTAAATTTAACTTATAATTATTGAACTTCTATACCTGCAAATATAGGAATATCACAATAATTAGATAACATGTGGCATTTATTGTGTGTAAATTGAATCATGCTAATTTCTGAAACATCAATTCTCTCTTTTAATTTAAGATTTGTTTTCATGTTAATTTAATACATTAAACAATAACTGTGTCCATGCTCCACATTTATCATATCCTTGTGTCCATGATGTATAAACTGTGAAGCTCAAACTTGGCCAAGAACAGGCGGTTCCATGTGTGAGAACCCGATAGGATATACACGTGGCATGGAGGTTGTGTTGAATACAGCCCACCAAACCTCGGCATTGCCCAGTCACTGGACACACCAATGATGGCACGGTCGCTCATTTGGATTTTAAAAGTTGAAATCATGTTATGAAAAGAGAGAATTGTTATCTCTTCCCTCTTCACCTTCACGCAATTCACACCATTCCATGCTGGCAAGTAGTGAGCAATTCCACACAGCCAAACACTGCTTTGGGGCGACAATTGCAACTTTTATTGTGACGCCTTTTCTCTCCACTCCTGTAATCAACTTTCATTTTCTTTCTTTTCTTTCTCTCTATCCTCTCTCCATATGCTCCAATTGAATTATTTTATTTTATTTCTCTTCCACTCCTCCATAGTTTTACAATTTTTTTACTTATTTAAAGGAGTTTTATTTTGATTTTAATACCACAAACAGATGCCAAATGATGGAACGTGATACTTCTTAGTAATTTGTTTTTGAGACTCTAAGTTATTATCATATCAACATATAATCTTGTTGTCATATACATACATATATATACCCACACAGTGTGTGTCATGTTCCCATGTCTTATGTTTCTTTATTTTGCCATGTCCTAATGTCGATCCAAATTTGTGCTATATATTATAAAGTATATGTGTCATTCTTGTGCTTTGTAGATGGAAAATAGAGCCTTAACACTTTTGTCATTCTTGGACCACAATGCCATTTTCACACTCATGAATTTATTAGAATTTTGACTTTTAATAGAACAATGTAAATTTTTATCCAAATAGTTGCTCACTTCAAATCACTGTATTTTCAGTTTTAAGTCAGTTAGCCGTTCATCTATGTAACTAACAGCTGTCAGTGTTAGTTGTTTGAAGTCTGTTGGGAGTTAGTTTCCTTTCTTAGCTATATATAGGCATATCGCAACAATCAATGTTGTTGTAATAATTCTTTCCCCTCCAGCAATAAAATCAAGTTTCAATTCTCATGAAACTCTATGAACCTTAATAACTACAAATTAGCACTAAGTATCAATCAAATATTTATCTTAGATTACAAATTTACAAATATAAAATAAACTGTGAGAAAATTATTCAAAACCAAAAACAACTTTTTTAAAAGAAGTCTTTCCTTCGCTTCAAATCCTTAACTTCTACTGATTTTTAGATTCAATTGAAGGCATTCTGTTAATGAGTTGGATTGTCACATCATTCCGATTAAGGGATAAGAGTTTTGGAGCACTTGACAAGATGTATAGACTCTCTGTCAAATAATACACACAAAGCTCTTAACTAGATCAAGTCTAACCAGAGTTTATCCCCAACTATGCAAAGGTTTACATATTCTAAAGCAAATGCTTCACATTAAGTTGTTTATTACTTCAAACCATGAAGTAGGGTAATTAATGGGCACTAAAAGTAGTGACACTGAATTGACATATCATTGTAAAAATAAGTACTAAAAAAGATTCATTTCTCAGAAGAAATAATGTATGTGAAGGTGCAACATCAATCAATATCATGCAGAGTGACCCAATCAACTGCACCTAAACTGTTCAATTACCTTACCTTCGATAGCAAAGATAAATCAAGTGCGCTGAAGTCATCATATTTAAAATCCTTTACTTGTTTATGATAGCTTTCCAGGGAAACTACTTCACAACCAATTATATTTGCCATTTTGTGAGCCAAACTAGTCTTCCCAGACCCACTTGGACCTCCTGAAAAGCACAACTTCTCCAGGATAAGTGATTCTATCAGAACTACAGCCGTAAAAATGCATGCTGAGAATAAGATGAAGCAAAATTGATTCAGCATTATTCAATACATCAGTAACCAAAAGAAAAGGCTCAATATGATTTACATATATATGCAATCTGAAATCATTGGACTAAAATATTTAATTAATAAAAAGCTTAATATTGGCTTATAAAACTTGAGTGGGTCATGGGCTTAAGGTGAGCTGCACTCGAGTCAAGTTAACAGACTCCATCTTCTGTTAAGTTTGAGATAGGAATATTTCGATTCAGCTCAATTAAGTTTGAGGTAGGAATATTTTGATAATAGCTGAATGACCTTACATTTACATTTATTTTCACGTGCCTCCTTATATAAATTATATCAGTGTGAAGTCTTTTCCTCTTAAATATTGTGCGCTAAAGGGAAGGGGAAACAACCACACACAAAGGAAGGAGGACGCTGTATCAAGAAAGGTCCATATTACCAATTCCAACTATGACTGGGACACCTTTATTCTCCAACAAAGCCTGGGACACAGATAAATAAGCAAATAGGATTCCATCAAACACATAAATATGAATGTCCTATGCAATTATAATCTTCAAAACATACGACACAGAAGAAATTTCCAAGCCTTTGCTCCTTACTTGTATTGCTTGAACAGCCAAAAGCAATCCCCTGTCCAAGTCAAATGAATCAGGCATTGGAGCAAGCCTAATACTATCCCTGAAAGATGAAGGATCTGCGGTTGCTTCATGAGAGAAGTCTTGATATAAAGGAAATTTTACGTAAACATGTACAAAATTATTTGCATCCTCCAATTTAAGGAAGAATACCTAGGACTGAATTGTCAGGCTGGGAGGAATCTGGATATATGAAATGCCATGCAGCCACAACAGGTTCCATTTTAGATTTTGTTGGGGATCGAGTCCATGGCTGAGGTAAATCCTCAAGGCCAGTAACAACGTTAGGAGTAACACGGATTGGCTTTGGCGCAATGATTGCTGTTTCTTGACTACCAACCACAGCCTTATTAGACACAAGTGGTGGAGTACTAAGACGAGGTACACCTGCAAGTGAAAGTGAGAAGTTGAATATAAGTCAATGCAACATAAGATCTTTTATTAATTTGTCATCTATAACTATAATATATCTATAATCTATAATTACAATAAAGGGAATATCCCTTTCTGGTCTCCAAATTTTATTGGACCACTTTACACTTTGACAACTCTCTAAACCACACTGCACAATATTTTTTTCTTTCATACTCTTGTCAAATTAATTATATTGAACTGCTTTTAAAAAAATTAAATATGTGTACAGACTGACACTATGTGACTGTATTTGCATTAGTCTAGATAATTAAGATAATCTACTGGAAATAGACAATTCAAATAGTCGTGAAGGTAATTGGCCAAATGTTGTCCTAACACTCTTCAAACTACAATATTTTTCATGTTGTAGCAGTTATCATCACTTGTAAGAAAAACAACTGAATTAATTAAATGTGCATAAACTATATTAAAGGGAGAGCATCCCAATCCCTACCTTTTCTCTCCAGAATCATTTCCAGATATGATTTAGTAATCCAAGGTCCATCAATACCCATCCTTGATGCTTCTGTTCCAACAGTCTGAGATTTTTTTTTTTTTTTCTCTTTTT